>SDBT01001949.1_pt1 | contig 37063 bp, 66 predicted proteins | sample 2277101 | NCBI WGS metagenome assembly SDBT01 (sample SAMN10404973, study PRJNA504765) | marine sediment metagenome | isolation source: marine sediment core GS10_PC15, 103 cmbsf | place: Arctic Ocean: Southern Knipovich Ridge | collected 2010 | reverse complement strand
GTATGCCGCGCGGCGCGGCAAGGTGACGGCAAGCCGTGTCGCTGACGTGATACGGAAAACAAAATCGGGATGGGGCGCCAGCAGGAAAAACTACATGGCCGAGCTATTAGCAGAACGCCTGACCGGCAAGACTAAGACCTTTCGTCCCAGCGGCCCAATGAGAGATGGGATCAACAACGAACCCAGCGCTCGCGCTGGGTACACTTTTATCACTGGCCGCAAAATCAAGGAATCAGAATACGTCGATCATCCAACGATCCACGGATCGGGTGCCAGCCCAGATGGGCTTGTCGGGAAAATTGGGCTTGTCGAAATCAAATGCCCCAACACCGACACACACCTTAAAACTTTACTCGCGGATAAGATTGACAAGGATTACATCACCCAGATGGAATGGCAGATGGCTTGCACTGGCCGCAAGTGGTGCGATTTCATCTCATTCCGAGAGGGACTTCCACCGCTGATCGTGCGAGTGACGCCGGACAGCTACACCGACATGATGCGCGCCTGCATGTACGAATTCCTCAAGCTGTTTGAAGATGTGGAGTCAAAACTCGACCTACCCAAGCCCGACCGAGAGGACGTGAGTGATGCCGATCAGCCATTCTGAGTTGTGCGATGTGGGCGTAACGATCCTGCGGGACATGATCCAGTGCGACATCTACGGGCGAGACGTCGCGGGAGCTCGGAGCGGCGAGCACGCGGATTGCTTCGGAGTCTCTAAATACGAGAGCCACCTGATCGAAGCCAAGGTGACACGGGATGACTTCCTATTCGACCGTCAGAAGCCGTGGCGGCAATGCAACAACAACCCGAAGTACAAGGGCGAACTGGGGATGAAGGATGAGGGGGTAGGCAACTTCCGCTACTATCTGGTTCCCGAGGAATTGAATTGGCAGTCGTTGTTCTCGGGCCTTATCTACTTCGGATGGGGGATGTACGAATTGCGCGACGACGGGGCGCATTTGGTCATTGAGCCGGAGCGTTTCCACCGCCCGAATATGTTTGCCGAGCGGAACATGCTGCTCAGTTTGATGCGGAAGATGCGCCACCACGACGGGAACGGCCGAGCAATATCCAAAGAGACTGAATGGATTGAGGGCTGCGCGGAATTCGTCCTGAAAGGCCATCGGGTTCGTGACGCCATGCGGGACTATCAGGGGGTGATGCCGTTCCGGAACGCAGCCGAGGCCGAGCGAGCGCTGAAAGACCACATCAAACAGACACACGATCTCATCTCCGGCCGAGCGGTGAGAAGGGAGACGGTATGAACGCAGAAGAAATGGAACACGTTAATGATGTCATGCGACTGGTCGGAGATCATATGCAGGCTGCGTGGGATGACCCCGCTATACGATCAGTGCTCATATCGTCATATACGAAACTGAAGCAATCAAATCACAACACCAAAATCTGGTTTACATTGCTGGACGAAAACGAGGCTGGTGTCATGGCGGCGTTTGCCGCATCTCGTCTGGTGGCGTTGATTGTAGCCAACGGCTCCTAATTCCCGTATCATGGGGGCATGGCGAGCACACAAGTCAGCGCCGGGACGGGGGCGAGCATCGGATCTGGCGTGGCCTGGACGAATCCGGGCAACATCACGGTAAGCGATGACAGCCGGGCATCGGCTCAACTGAGCAGCGGCGCCGCCACATCCAGATTGCTCCGGGCGACCAACTTTGATTTCTCAGCCATCCCGGCAGACGCCACGATCGACGGGATTGAAGACACGTTCGAAGTCTTCAAGAACGGAACGGGCGAGGTCCGTGACGATATTCTCCAGCACTTCAAAGACGGCTCAGCGATGGGGGACGACAAATCGCAGGATACGAATTTCACGGCGGTGGATACCGAGCGTGTTTACGGCGGTCCCGCTGATCTATGGGGATTGTCTTACGATGTGTCGGATATTCAGGATTCAGCCAACGGCGTTCAGTTGACAACGGTGTGGGTGAGTGGCGCGGCTACGTTCTCAAGTGTCGATCACGTTCAGCGGACGGTACACTGGCATCAGACCGCCCCGCTCGTTATGAACAGCTACCGACACCGAAGGGTCTGAATCATGGCTCAATGGATCAAGCAGAGCACATCGATCACCGCGAAGATCGGACCCTTCCTCGACTCGACGGACGGCATCACGCCGGAGGACGGCCTGACGATCGCACAGGCGGACATCCGATTATCGAAGAACGGGGGGAACTTCGCGCAAAGCAATGACATCAACGGCGGCGCGATCGATGAAAACGGCTGGTATGACATCACACTCGACGCGACGGACACGAACACATTGGGCCGATTGGTAGTTTCAGTTCAGGAATCAGGCGCGTTGCCCATCTGGCACGAATTCATGGTGCAGGCTCCGGAGGTATTCGACACTGATTTCGGGACTGACGGCCAATTCAAGAGCGCCATATACATGGGCCTCGGGTTGGTGAAGGTATCGGCCGCAACCCAGATTCTCGTTGGCCCCTTCCTGTCGATTGACGATGGCGCACCGATAACTGTAATGACCGTGGCGAACATCACTTGCGCGGTTGTGAAGACAGCGGTCCCCGCGGGAACGCCTACCAGATTGAGCATCACACTAGCCGCCTCTGGCACTTCGAATGATTTCGTGAGCGTTGGCGATGGATACTGGCGTTTGGAGGTCACCACGAGCAACACCGACACCGTGGGCGATGTCTCATTCACCTTCAGGGACGATGATGTCTTCATGCCGGTCCATGCTCGGGGTCAGGTGGTGCCTGCGAACATCTACGATTCGTGGATTGGCGGATCTGACTTTATCCAGGTGGATGCCAGAGAGATCAACGACGAACTTCTCAGCGGGAACAACGCGACCCTGAGCCTCGCAAAGATCTCCCTCAACAACAGCGGAGGCATCGCTCTGGAGATCGATGGCGTACCAGCGTCAGGCGAGGGCGTGGTAGATATTCGATCGGCAACCGACGACACCTTTGCAATGCTCATTCGCAGCACGGCGACGGGGAACACGAGCAACGCCCTGCGGATTCAGAACGCCGCAACGGGCGGTACGCCCGCGGCTGTGGACGCGGCCCTGTTCATTGGTTCTCAGGGTGCGGACGCTCCGGGTATGTCATTCACCACGGCGGGCGGCGTTTCAGCGGCCATCAGTGTGGTGAACGCCGAAGAATTCACAGACAGCAATATCCCAGCTAACCTGAAGGCGGTCAACAAAGACACGAACGTGGCCGACAACATCGAGACGGCAGGAAACGGTGGTTCGTTCGATTGGGGCGGCGGAGGAACAACCTGCGACCTGACCAAGATCGCAGGCGTGGCCGCAGACGCCGTAGCCCTCGGAAGGGCATCCACAGCAGTTGCCAGCTTCACTGTGGATGCTGGCGGTGGCGGCGGTGTCCCGACCACCACGCAATTCGATTGCGACTCCACTGAGGCGACTGACGACCAATACAACGGCCGCAGGCTGGTCTTCATATCCGGCGCCAATCTCCACGAAGCGGCGACTATTCTCAATTACACTGGCGCGACAAAGAGAATCACTCTCGCCTCCGCGATGACAGCGGCCCCCTCGGACAATGACCGATTCATCATTATCGGGTGATCTATGACCAATGTTGTATGGCCTGTAGGCGGTCCATTCACTCACGCATCGTTTGAGGGCCGCGTGAATATCTGGGGCGTAGGCTTCACCAGTGTATGGAGCACGGCGGCTAATTGGTCGCTCAATTCAGTTCCCGGCAATTCCGGCACGGTAGTATTCAATGGCACAGCGATAGACGTGATCGGCGAGGATCAATCTTCAGTCGTCCTCAATCGATTCCTGATCCACGACGCATATACTGGCTCAATAGGAACGAGCACTGTGCCCATGCAGATCAATGCAGCAACTCTGATCATTGACAAATCGGTCGGCACATTCCATCTAAGTGGAGACTTCGCAGACGTTTACATCTATGACACACCCGCCGGAACTAATACCCTTACAGGGACTTTCGGGACGCTTCACTTGCGGAACTCTCGGGGAACCGTGGCTATATCGGATAGCGCCGGTATCGACACCTTCGAAATCGAGCCGCAGCAAGGGAGATCCACGCTCGTCACGATCGGAGATTCGGTCACGGCAAGAAGTGGAAGCGGACGTATTGGAAGCATCCGCAGCACTGGCACAAGCAAGATCGACGCTCAAAGTGGCACAGATGCGCTTGATATCCACGGTCCGACCGAATTCATCCTGACCGGCGACGGAGACAACGACAACGCCACAATTTCAGGCGGATGCGGCTATCGGCACAACTCCAGCGGGAAGCCAGCGGATGGTATACTCCGCATTTCCGGACCCGACAACACGCTTTTCACTCTTCAGGACAACGTAAACGACACAATCACCATTGACGAGCTAGACTTGAGGGGCGGCGTAGCTGATCTGGGCAACGGATCGGCATCAGCGGTGGTGACGGCATTCACCTATCGCGCTGGCCGATTCTTCACTGATGAGGACGTAGCGGTGGCGATATGAAACACGACACAATAAGAAGCACGAATGAAATCGTTGGGAAAGCGACAACAGGACGAACCAGAGGGGCCTGTGCGCGCTGTGGGGCCACGGTTGAAAACAGAGGCTTGAACTATGAAGCCACCATTCATCATAATGCCCGATCAGTCGAATGTATTGACCGGAAGGCATGCCAGCGACGGATAAGGCGGTCAACATGAGAAAACGCGGCTGGTTCGAACTCTGGCTCAGGCGATCACCGGGCATCGGTGGATGGTTGGGCGACCTTTGGGCGAGGCGGTACAGACGCATCATCATTCTCGACAGTCCTGAAGTGATCCTAACCGCGGTAACCTCGGTATATCCACCGACCACCTTCACCGTAAACCCTGAGCCACACACGACATACACCAACAGCCGCCCATTCGTGACATGGAGCGAACCACCGTGGAAGATGATCTCATGACCCCAGACGAACAGAAGCAACTTGAGCGCGTAATCAGCCGCGGCGTCTACTCAGGAGCGTCGAAGGTTCTGGGCCTCATCCTCGTTCTGGTCATTCTGTACATGGTGGGCAAGGGGCTGATGTGAGCGAGACGAACGGCCAAACTGAGGAACAGACGAAAAGCAGGGATCACCTGTGGAAGCCCGGGCAGTCTGGAAACCCCGGAGGCAGGCCCAAGGGGACGTTTTCACTTGTCCGCCTGATGCGTGAAGCGCTGGCCGAAAACGATCTTGAGGGGGCGAAGGCTGTCGTGAAGGCCGCAGTTGACAAGGCGAAGAAAGGCAGCTTCACCCACTGGCAAGAGATGCTGAACCGCATCGACGGCAAGCAATCCAGCGGCGAGGGCGGCAACGTCTCGGTAACGATCGTCTTCAGGGATGAGTGAACCATGAGTGAACTGACCGACAGGCTGAGGCAAGAGGATGCCGACTTCACGAAGAGGTCAGGGCAACGGAATCTGACAGGCGAGTTATGCGTCGAAGCCGCCACCGAGATCGAACGCCTTGAGCGGGAGTTGGCTGAGGTTCGTAAGCACGATGTCTACGATCCTGTCGAGTAAACTCTCGTATGGTCACGATTGAAGTTGAACATACTCGGATGCCCAAGCAGCGGGAGTTCATGGAATGTGACGCTCCCGCCGTTCTGTATTCAGGGGCGTGGCGTGCGGGCAAATCAAGGGCTCTCTGCTTCAAGCTCGTGTCTCGTGCGATCCGCCCAGGGGCCAGAGAGGGTCTGTGCCGCAAGCATCTCGTTACGCTGAAGGCCACCACCCTCAAGACGTTACTGGAGCCTGACGGCGATCTACCGCCCGTCCTGCCTGAAGGCACCTACCACCACAACAAGCTGGAGCGAGAGATCAAGATCCACGGTGGCGGGACGATCTACTACTTCGGATTTGGTCCGGGTGAGAACAGCTCGCAGAAGATCGGCTCCCATGGATGGACTGGTTGCGCCGTTGATGAAGCAGTGGAACTCACTGAGCTGAACTGGATGTGGTGTCGAGGGCGCCTGAGCGTGGAGGTCGAGGGTTTGCCGAGGCAGCTTTACGGCGCGTGCAACCCGGGACCGCCGAGCCACTTTCTCGCTGAGAAGTTCGGGCTTGCGCTGGCGTACAAGCCGAAAAAGGGCCATGTCGCCATTCAGACCAAATCGTCGGATAACCGGCATCTGCCCGCGGACTACATGGAATGGATCAATGAGCTAACCGGCGTGGCTCACAAGCGTTACGTGCTCGGTCTGTGGGTTGGATCCGAGGGTCTGGTCTACGACAACTGGAATCGCGATGTGAACGTATGCCATCGGCCGGGCCCATGGAAGCGCACGATTGTCGGTCAGGACGCTGGTTACACCAATCCGGCAGTGATTCTGGTTCTCTGCGAGGACAGCGACGGCAGGCTGCATGTTGCCGAAGAGTGGTATAAGACGAAGCAGCTTGAGCCCGCGGTGATTGAGCAAGCGGAGACATACGACGATCTGTACGAGCCGGATTTATGGCATGTGGACCCTTCTGATCCCGGTCTTATCGCAGCACTTCGGCATGCCGATATCAACGCTGTTGGTGCTGAGAACGCAATCTTCGATGGATGCCAGACCGTTCGAGCGAGGCTATCGGAGGCTGGCGATGGCAAGCCGCGCCTCACGGTCGACCCATCATGCGAGAACCTTATCCGCGAGATGGAGACATACGAGAACAAGATCGATCAGAAGACCGGCACGTACACCGATGAGCCGGTAAAAGCAAATGACCACGCGATGGACGCCCTACGCTATGCTGTGGTGGCGGTTGACGGATTGGAACAGCTTGTGGTTCGTGAGTTCGGCGTGAAGGTTCGGGATCCGGTTGATTCTGAAGAGAGGTTCTGGCGATGAAGATTTTCGGACAGATCGTGCGAACCGTGGTCGAAACGGTGAAATTGCCGGTGGACGCGGTACTTGATGTCGTTGATCTAATGGACTCAGATAGAGAGATCGGCGGCCACACATCAGAGCGCCTTAAGAAGATCAAAGAGGCGGCGACAGAGGAAGACTGAAACCGCCCTTACGACAGCGCCAATAGCGACAATCTCGGGAAAACGCATGAAGAGAAAACGAGTCAAGAGACCACCGGCAATTCGCCCCACAAGACCGATACCGTCGCCCCCCCCGTGGCCATGTCCTTATCCGTTCAGAGATCAGCATAATGGCGAAGACAGCCAAGAAAAAAACCAAGCGAAAGACCCGCACCAAGGCACAGCTCACCCCTGAAAAGTGGCTCGAGTCGTCTGTACGGATCGTCGATACGCAGGGCAGGCACGGAGAGACGCGGCGCCGATTCAACGTGGACGCCGCTCTTACGGAGTTCCAAAGCTGGACCTACGCCGCGATCATGCGGAACGCGAACGCCATTGCAGCGCTGCCCTTGAGGCTCTTCATCCGTAAGCGATCTGTAGGGCTCAAGCTCTTCAACACACGAAAGCCGCGTCTGCCGCAGTTCAAGTATCTCACCGGCCAGATCCAGGGCATCCAGCCATCGCGCGTAGTGGCTCAGAAGCTCATTGAGTTCGGCGACGATTTTGAGGAAGTGACGGATCCGCATCCGATCTTGGATCTGCTCCACACGGTGAACCCGTTCTACAACGGATTCGATCTGCTCCAGTTGTTGGTGATCTACCTTGAAGCAGTGGGGAACGCCTACTGGCATCCGGTGATCGGCGAGCTGGGCGTACCTGACGAAATCTGGCCGATGCCGAGTCAATGGACATGGGTGATTCCTGACCGAGAGACGTACATCAGGGGCTACATATACGGTCGATCCAGTGAGGTGCAGCAGGAGTTCTCACCCGATGAGGTGATTCACTTCAGGACCGCGAACCCTTCCGATGAGGGAATCTGGTACGGGATGGGCAAGATTGAGGCTGCGTGGAAGGTGATCATGCTCAACACCGCGGCTCACGACATGGATCTCAGCTTCGTTGAGAACCGGGCGAGGCCGGATTACATGGTGATCGTCAAGGGCGGCGCCACATCAAACGAACTCGACCGATTCGAGGCGGACGTTGACCGGCAGCTCAAGGGGGTAGCGAAGGCAGGCCGATTCATCACGCTCACCGGTGACGTGAATGTCATGCCGCTGAATTTCGCGCCGAAGGATCTAGCTGGCCGAGAGGAGATTGTCGAGGAGATCGCCGCGATATTCGGGACACCGGTCTCACTGCTGAAGGCCAACGACCCGAATCTGGCGAGTGCCAAAGTGGGGTTCTCCGATTGGAGGCAGAATACGGTCCTGTCGCTGGCGAAGCTGATTGAGCAAAAGCTGAACGAACGCTTGCTGCCGTTGTTTGGGATTGAGAATGATGCGGTGCTTGCGTTCGATAATCCCGTGCCAGCGGACAGAGAGGGAGATCTTGCCGAATCTCAGGCGCTCGTATCGGGCGGGATTCGCGCGATCAATGAAGACCGGGAGATGCGCGGCGACCCACCGATGGAAGGCGGCGAGATTCTTCGGGTGAACGGCGTGAGCCTTGAGAAACTGGACGCCGAGGCCCCTGCACTGCCATCCTTCAGCCTGAGCCGAGAGAGTGAGAACCCACCACAAGCGGTTGCCGCGGTACCTCGTCCGGCTGCGGTCGCCGCTTCTTTGGGATCCGATGAGATCACGAAGATTGCCGAGGCGGTGGCTGAGAAGCTGGATGTTCCACGGGGAACGTCGGGTGACAAGGGTGACAATCCGGTGACAGTCACCGAAGTCACCGAGCCGACATCACAGCAGGCGATCTGGTTCAAAGCATGGAGCCACAAGCAGGAAGAGGAACCGCAGGAGGATCTGAGAGACGGCGAGATCCCCAACTTCCAAGAACGGATGGCGGATATCCTGGACCAGCAAGCACGGGCGATCATTGCCGAGCTTTCGAATCTGACCAGATCCGGCGGTTTGGCTTTCCACGGTAAAACCATGGTCCTGAATACGTGGAAGTCCGCCCATGACGATGTAATCCGCCGCATCCTCGCTCAAGATCGATGGAACACCCTGATAGCCGAAGCCTCACGCCCCTTCATTCAGACCGCCGTAAACCTCGGTGGGGCGGTAGGAGCGGAGAAGCTGTCTCAGGCCACATCGAGTGCCATCGGCTTTGACGTGCAGAATCCGGCGACTCAGCGGTTCGTAGACAGGTGGACGGTGAGGCTGGCCGATCAGGTGAATCAGTTCACCGGCGTACAGCTCTCCAATCTGATCGGCGAAGGGCTTGACAAGGGAGAATCCATCTTCCAACTGAGAACCCGTGTTCAGGAGTGGGCGTCGGATGCGGATCCCGAGCGTGGTGCTCCTGCCCGAGCAGAGATGATTGCACGCACAGAATCCGCCCGAGCCTATGTGGCTGGAGAGTCTGAGGCGTGGAAACAGTCTGACGTGAAGGTCCGCAAGAAATGGCTGCTTGCCCCGAATGCCTGTGAATTCTGCCGGGCAACTGCGGCTGAATTCAATAAGGGCGGTGGCATCGAATTAGATGAGGACTTCTACCAGAAGGGAGACACCGTGATCGGCGCGGATGGCGGTCGGTTGAAATTAGACTATTCCAGCACACCGGGACCACCATTGCACCCAAATGATCGATGTGACCTGGTTCCCGTGATCGAAGACGAGCGGCAGGCTGCGAGCCACGAATCAACAGAGACGAAAGCGCTGGCGGATTCTCATGTCTGTATGTTGGTCGATGAGGGTGACGAGTTTGTAAGTTTCGAGACGGACGGCGAAGTGAATCCGACAACAGTATTCGGTACACGCGCCGACGGCTCTACAAGCCCTACTCAGTTCCGCTATGATCGCGTGGCTTGGACAACGATCGAAGCGAGACTCCACTGCCAAGGTAAAGGCGGGACGTTTCAGGAAGCGGTCGATATAGACGCGACGATCCCGATGCCTTCAGAGGGCGAGGAACAGGATGGTTCTTGACAAATATACGCTATGGAAATGGCGCTTTTTCAGGGGTGCGTATCAACCGCTTCTTGAACAAATGGATTGGGTGAACGTCTTCGGCAAGGCTACAAATGTCGATACTGATGTCAATACAGACATATGGGATCGCGCCAACCCGGACGATGATCAGGCGATATGGATTGCTCCGGTTTCCGCTGCCTCTCACTCGATTGTTTCAGATGACGCCGCCGATGGTTCGGGTGGGTCCGGAGCAAGGCAAGTAACGATTAAGGGTCTTGATTCTGATTTCAATCCGATATCTGAGGAGATCACGCTTGATGGCGTCACGCCGGTATTGACGACTAAGCAGTTTCGTAGAATTAACAATATGAAGTGTGATAAGTTCGGATCAGGCAATACCAACGCGGGGGAAATAACGGCGACTGCTCAGGCAATCAATACTGTCACCGCGCAGGTTTGTGCGGGGCTCGGCCAATCGCTGATGGCGATTTTCTGCATCCCTGAAAACACCACTGGATACATGACTCAGTATTACGGCACGGTTGATCGTACGACAGGGGCTCCCACGAAGGCCGCAATAACTCTGTTGTCGCGTGAGAATGCCGGGACGCTGACAGCCGGGTTTATCGTTGAAAACAATCTCGTAGCTCAGTTTGACGGCAACACAGATGTACCGCGCCGATTCGAGCCATTCAAGAAGTTCCCGGCGAAGACGGACATCAAGCTACAATGCGTTGCTTCATCGAACAACACCGGAATCTCAGCCGGGTTTGATGTGATTCTCATCAAGGATTGAGCCATGGAACACAAGCAATTCGGAGCAGACATTCAGGTAGCTGAAGGCAAGCGCTCGTTCACGGCCACGATCACCCGAGCGGTGATCGATCGTGATAAGGAAGTGCTGCTCTCTGAGGGGATGGACGCGACGGACTTTGAGAAGACCGGGACCATCTTCTGGAATCACGACTACTCAAATCCAGTCGGTAAGGCCACGAGCCTCAAGCAGCACAAAGACCGGTGGATGGCTACAGCCACGATGGTGGAGCGTCCGAAGGATCACCCCGAAGCGGCTGAATGGTTCCCCGACACCCTTCTACACCTGATGAAAGAGGGCATCGTACGCGGCGTCTCCGTCGGTTTCATGCCGATTGAGAGCCGTCGGCCATCTTCGAAGGACAAAGAGCTGTTCGGCGACAGCGTGGAGCGGATCATCAGCAAGTGGAAGATGAACGAGTTCAGCATTACGCCGATGCCCGCGAATCAGGACGCTCTGATCACTGCGGTTTCGAAGGGCATTCTGAGCCCACAGAGCGCTAAATCGTGGTTCGGCGTGGATGTGGCTGCAAAGAAGACCATTCAGAAAGTGGCCATAACGGTGATGCTCCCCACACCGCCGCGCAAGCCGAAACGACCGTCCGTCCGGAAATCAGTCCTGATTGCGGTTGCTAAAAAGCAGGGGCAACTGTATCTTTGAATCTCTTCTCGAATGAGGTAGCAGGGGAGTACCGACCCCTGTTGCCATTGCACCGGCGGCGTGTGGGAAACGCATGAGGCTGCTGCGGCGGAATCTGACGTTAGCGCGTAGGAAGTCAGCAGGTTCGAATCCTGCACGGTGCATTCTAGTGTTGAGCCCCCGCTTGGGTCGGACGTGAGATCCGAATAGGCGGGCGAATCGCTCGGGCCGGACAGGCATCGATGATGCTCGGGCCGGATAGGCGACGAACAGCGAAACTTCGCTATTCCTTTGTCTATTCGGAGCATCACTATGCCCCCGATCAAATTGAAATATATTCGGGATACGCTGATTCCCATGCTGGTCAAGAGCGGTTGCAAGACCGAAGGCCAGTTGCAGAAGGGTATCGGCGCGTTCCTGAAGCAAGGTGAAGAGGAAGCCATCCCCGTCGTCAACGAAGACGGCGATCCGGTGGAAATCTCAGAGATCATCCTGGTGGGCGCTGAGCCTGCCGAAGATGTTGTTGAAGAGGAACCCGTCGAAGATGAGCCCGCGGAAGTGGTTCAGGCCAGTATGAACGCGATGGCCGTCAAGGCTGTTGCGGCAGCGACGAAAGCCTCAGGTTCCAATCGTCCGCGCAGTCCAAGCGACAACAAGGCGTTCAAGATCCCGCCGACGGCCAAGCGTCATACGGGACAACTGAAGTGCTTCAAAGGCACATCACCGACAGGGACCGATCCGGAGTACCGCGCGTACGGATTCGGCGAATACATTCGCTGGCTCAGATCCAAGGGCGCTCATGCTGGTTCAAGGGATTGGCTGCTCAAAGAGGGCCACATCACCAAGGCGATGGCCGAGGGTTCCAACATCATCGGCGGCGCCTTTGTGCCCGAAGAGTTTTCGGCTGACCTGATTCGGCTCGTGGAAGAGTTCGGCGTGTTCAGAGAAGCTGCACGAGTCATGCCGATGAGCCGTGACACGATGCTCTTTCCGCGCCGCACGAGCGGCCTGACCGGAGCGTGGATCGGTGAAAACACGACGATCACCGACAGCGATCTCGGGACTGATAATGTGCAGCTCACCGCCAGAAAGCTGGCGACCCTGACAAGAATCAGCAATGAGTTGATGGAAGATTCCATCATCGGTCTGGGCGATCTGATCGCCACTGAAATCGCGCTTGTCATGGCCACCGAAGAGGATGAAGCGGGTTTCAACGGTGACGGCACCAACACCAACGGCGGCATCTTCGGCCTGACGGTGAAGGGCATCGACGGCAATCACACCGCATCAGTGGTGACAGATGGCGCCAATGACGACACGTTCGCCGAGGTTGATCTTGCCTTCATGCACGAAGTGACCGGAACGCTCCCCAGGTTCCCCGGCATCAATCCGAAGTGGTATGTGCATCAGGCCGCGTGGGCCAACGTCCTCCAGCGTCTCGCGGCTGCTCAGGGCGGCGTGACGTGGCGGGAGACGAACGACGGAACGCCAACGATGACCTTCCTCGGCTTTGATGTCGTGATCTCTCAGGTTCTCCAGAGCAGCACCGGAGACATCTCTGATGCCGTATGGGGACTCTTCGGCGACATCTCCATGTCTTCCACATTCGGCGATCGCAAGACGGTTGAGGTGCAGACTTCAACAGAGCGGTTCTTCGATATCGATCAGACAGCCATCCGCGGCATCGAGCGGATCGACATCGTGAATCACGACATGGGCGACAACACCGACGCCGGACCGATCATCATCATGAGAATGGGTTCCTAACACCAACACAGGAGAATCGACATGCCTATTCATGCACAAGGCGGAACTGATTCGCTGCTGTTGGCTCCCGATCGCGCGGCGGCAACAGCAACCCGAGCGGCGACACTGGATACGCGGGGGGCGTCCTACACCTCCATTCGCGTTTGCCTGTCTTCAGCCGTAAACACCAACGCCACCTCAGTGGTCTTCACGCTTCAGCATGATGACACCACGGTGGTTACAAACTTCTCAACGCTGACGGCCACGAACAGCGTCACAATCACGCAGGCAGGCCAGATCACCTACCACGTGGACAATCGAGGCAAGCAGCGGTTCTTCCGCCTGCTCTCGACCCCGGCCACGACCACGAATGATCTGGTGACGGTCGGGGCAATTACGAGCCTGACCCGTCAGGGTGAATGGCCCAGCTCAGCGGCGGAAATGTCCGCAACAGCGGCAATCATCGTGGTTTGACCACTGCTTCCATTCGTACCGGCCCCCGTCTGTTTGTTCAGGCGGGGGTTTTCTGCTATCATGTGGGCATGGCGATCCTTGATAACGTCGAGATTCTTGACGAGCGGTATGCGTTCCTGACCGAGAATCCTCGATCGCGCTACAGCCAATACTGTGAAGACGGGATGATTGTGGATCTGGTGGCGCACCTTGATCCACCAAAATGGTGTTTCGAGGTCGGGGCGGGTGACGGGGTGACGCTGTCCAATACAAAGGCGCTCAGGGATCGCGGCTGGTCTGCGATGCTGATGGAGAGCGACTTCAACAAGTGGGCCAAACTGGGCGCATTCACGGTCCGCGGCAAGGTCTATCCGATCAAGGTGGAGGTGGGCGAAGATCAACCGGTAGACAAGATTCTGGACAACCACCACGCGCCGGAAGACTTCGGCCTCGGCTCAATCGACATCGACGGTCAGGACTACCACGTATGGGAAGCCATGCGCCGACGGCCGACAATCATGGTGGTGGAGTTCAGTCCATACGTTGAAGATCCTGAGTTCATTCCGGATATCTGGACAGACGGGCGCGGCGGGCAGAATCAGGCGGGGTTGAAAGCCATCATCGAGCTGGGTGAGGAAAAGGGCTACATCGCCGTTGCCAAGACGTTTTGCAACGTTATATTCGTGAGGGCCGACGCATGATCGATACGGAGACTGCGGCAGTGTGGGTTGAATTGGTGGGCGGACCCGCTGTTGGTGAAGTAAAAACAAAACGAAGATACATCCGCGTGCCGTATATGTGTGAAGCAGTCGCATATTGGCTTCTTTACGATAGAGGTGAATTGCTTACCGATCGTGCTCGCTATGTGAAAAGGGAGCGTGTTGCATGATCGTCTGGCTCGCCAGCTATCCCCGATCCGGCAACACGTTTGCGCGTCACATTCTGAAGCAGCTTTACGGGCAGACTGCATGGTCGGTCTACGATGAGCAGGCGATTGAGGGTCTGTTTGATCCGCCGCACAAATGGGAAGGCGAAGAACCCGAGGGCATCCAGTTCATCAAGACGCACCGGGAGCAGGACGCCGCCACGAAGTGGCCCGCGCTCTATCTCGTGAGGGATCGGCGGGATGCGCTGATGAGTCAGGCGAACCATGCGAGCAAATGCGGGGCCGTGGCGAAGGGGCGAGATCCTCTGGAGATTTTCGCCGAATTGGAAGCGGGCGAGCTGTGCTGCCCAATAGAAGGTGAATTGCCATGGAATTGGGATCGGCACGTTGATACATGGACGAAACGCGAGGCACCTACAGCGGTGATAGAATTCGCCGATTTGGTGGGATTCCCCAAGAGTACTTTGGCGGGCTCGCTAGAACAGATCGGCATTTACATGGCTGTTGCAGAAAGAGACATTTTCCCATTGTCGCGACTGAATCAATGCGACGAAAGGTTTTTCAGCGGAGTGGCCAAATGAAAGACGTATCTGAATACGCTCACTATGGTCTGTGGGCTTGCGATCGGGAAAAGATCATCTGGAAAGCCTGCGAAGGCATCCACGATCCAGAAGGGATTCCCAAGCTAGTGGAGGCGCTGGAAAACATAGAAGGTGCGGAGATATCGGGCGAGGGTGCGAGGGAGATTGCTCGTGCGGCTCTTGAAGAATGCGGCCTCATAAACACAAAGGTGAAGTAATGGAAATCAGGCGTCTGAATATTGGCTCAGGGACAACCGTAATCGAAGGGTTCACGCCGATCGATCGGGCATTCGGCGATGAGGCGTGGCCGCTGAAACACCACAACACCGCGTTAATCGGAGACGACACGATCCACGAAATGCGTGCGTCTCATGTGCTGGAGCACTTCGGGCATGGCGAGGTTGATGCGGTTCTGAGGAACTGGTACGACAAGCTCGTCCCCGGCACCGGCCTGATTCGAATCGCCGTCCCTGACTACGACATCATTCAGGAGATGCGGAAGGCGTGTGAATCCGGCGACCTGAACGGGTGGGATCTGGAGACGGTCCGACTGTGGCCGCTCTACCTGATGGGCGGGCAGACAGATGAGAACGATCACCATCACACGATATTCACCCGCGACGGTTTGGAGCAGCGATTGAGGCAAGCGGGATTCGATGACATCCGTGAATGGGAAGATGATGAACCGATCGACACGGCGAGTCACCCCGTCAGCTTGCGTCTGGAGGCCCAGAAACCGATCGTAGTGGGTCCGGGCGTGCCGGGCCATACCTCAGGGTTGGATGATTTGGGTGACATGCCTCCGGGCAAGCTGGAGCCGATCAGGAACCCAGCCCCCGGCGTGTACGCGGACGCGGACCCGAATACCGGGATGCCGACACGATCCGCCATCGACATCAACATCTGCGCCATGATGACGCGCCCTCGATACGGCTGTCTCGACGCCAGCGACATCCGGGAAGCGGCCCTCTCACCCCGCCAGATTCCCATGGTCAAGAGCGGCGGTGCATTCTGGGATCAGGGGATGCAGAATCCGTTCGAAGACTGCGTTGAAAAGGGCGTCGATTGGCTGATCACCATGGATTACGACTCGTTTTTCACGGCTGAGGACATCGACAGGATGCTCCAGCACATGGGCGACAATCCAGAAATCGAGTGCTTGGCCGCCCTCCAGCCGCGCAGGAACAAGCCCTTTCCGCTGATGACCATCAAGGGCCGGACTCAGATCGAAATGCCGACACAGCGCCCGATCGAAGTTGACACGGCTCACTTCGGGCTCACGATCATCAAGCTGGCCGCTCTCGAGAACGTCCCGAAGCCATGGTTCTGGGCACAGCCCGGCGAGGATGGCACATGGCGGCACTTCACCCGGATGGACGCGGATATCTACTTCTGGCACATTTGGAAGCAAGCGGGTCACAAGGTGTGGGTGGCGCCTGACGTGAGAATCGGCCACATGCAGGAGATGATTTCAGAGTTCGATGAGAATCACGAAATCCGCTATCTGCATATCGTGGATTGGATGGAACGAAACTACCCCGGAGCCGTCAAGTCGGTGGATTAGGAAGCAAACCATGCCGAAGAAGAAACTGTTTCAAGTGAAGATCGTCCAATCATTCGGATCGCGGCGAGCGGGCCAGATCGTGACCCTTGACGCCAACAGCGAGCGAGACATGAAGGCCCTTGAGATTTGGCGGGAAGCCGGATGGACTCAGGGCGCGAAGCATACAGCCGCTCCGGTGGCCGATAAGTCGGTACAATCACCCGTGGCTACGAAGTCCGAAGATGCCCCGTACGGCTTGACTAGGGCCGGTATCCCGAAGAAGCGGCCCGGCCGGAGAGCGAAATGAACGCACCGATTCCAGTTCTGATCGTATGCGGCTGGGTGATTGTCGCGTGTATCATCGCGGCTGTGTTTTTCACGCGCAACTTGATCGAAGATATACGCTGGGAACGAGAATCAAAGGATTGGGAAAAAAGGCATGGCCGTTGACCAATTCGCACTTACGAGCCTTGCAGCCGTCCAACAGTACATGGGCTTGGACGACGACGACGTAACCGCCAACGCATTCAGCCTCTACAACGACTCCTCAGACTCCACCGCGGCCACTGTTCAGGTGACGGACGTGGCTCTCGTGCTGGTGATCACTGGCGGGGCGGACGCGGGCACGGATACTCTCACATTGGCCGATGCGGCGAACGACACCCTTTCGGAGCTGGTTGCCGTCGTCGATGCTCTGAGTGGCTGGCAAGCGAACCTCCTCGGAGACGGGTCCGCCACCTCAACGACTCTGATTCCTGCCGCCGCTCAGAGCGCGTTCGGCCAAGAGAACGCGGTCACGCTTATCCACGCTGACAATTCACTTCTGGAGGCCCTGATCGATCGCGCGTCTGATCGCATCGAGTCTTTCTGCGATCGCCAGTTCGTGAGCCGGGATTACCGAGAGTTCCACAGTGGTGAGCGGGAGATGATCCTGAATGTGGATAACCATCCCCTGACTGCCGTGAAGAGACTGGCGTATGGCGAGCAAGAAGCGCTGAACGTGACAGCAAACACCACGACCGATCTAAGGGCGACGGTAGAGATTCAGGACTCTCAGATATCACTCAGTCGGTTCGATTCAGCGGGCACAGAAGCAACGGCCGACCTGACTTTCGCGGCGAACCCCACGGCCAGCGATCTCGTGACAGCGATCACGGCTGAAACCGGCTGGGGCGCAACACTGATTCAGAACATGGTTTCAAATGACCTGCACAGACAGGGCGGTCAAGACGCGCTTGGCCTACAGGTATCGCTCACATTCCCTGATAAGTCCGACATTGAATACCGGGTGGATGAGCTTCGGGGTCAAATCCGAATCATCAATACATCAAACCGCTTCTTTCCCGATAATCAGGGGCGCGCAGCTTTCCCAAGCGGCTGGCTGAACATTCTCGTTGAATACACCGGCGGATTCGTGACGATCCCCGACGATCTGGAGCAGGTGTGCATCGATCTGGTCAAGGCTGCGTTTGACCGGCGCGCCCGTGACTCGGCTCTCTCATCTGAGAATCTTGGCGACTACTCTTACTCGCTTGTTGCGGCTGTCGAGGTGGATGAGAAGATGAACGCGGTGCTTGGGAAGTATAAGGAAATCCGATGATCGACGGACTTCCCAAACCCGATTGGCAATCAGACGACGGCTCGATCGTCCTGTACCGGGGCGACTGTCTGGAGCTGTTGCCGAAGTTCCCGGATGGGTGCGTGGATTGCGTTGTGACGGACCCGCCGTATGGGATTAGCTATCAGTCGAACCGGTGTGCCGATGGGCCACGGTTTGACGTGCTATCGGGGGACGGTGCTGTTCCGACTGGTTGGGCGTGTCGGGCCGCAAGGTGTATGTCGGATGACGGAGCCATTGTGTGCTTCTGCCGGTGGGATACGCGCGAGGCGTTCCGTGTCGAGATTGATGCTCATGTACCAGTGAAGGGGGCGGGTGTTTGGGATCGCGGCGTTCACGGAATGGGGGATCTGAACGGCGGCATCGCACCGAGACATGACGACTTCTTGTTTGCCGCGCGACCCGGATTCAGGTTCGTTGGTCCTCGGCTTATGAGCGTGTTGACTCATAGCAGGGTAGACGCCGCATCGCTACTACATCCAACGCAGAAGCCCACTTCGCTAATGGTGGAGATCGTTCGCTCGGTTGGGGAATCCATTCTCGACCCCTTCCTCGGTTCCGGCACCACAGCCGTAGCCTGCATCAAGACCGGACGCAAGTGCATCGGCATCGAACTGGAACCCAAGTATTTCGACATAGCCGTGAAGCGATGCCAGCAGGCGTTTGATGATTTCGGACTCTACACTCAAGACCAGACGACTGAAAAGCAGATGGAATTGGCGATATGAGCATCGACAGCATGAGAATCGGCCACGGCACCCGATGCCGAACCACGCGCCCCACCAACACGGTGGACGATGGCGGTTCTCCTGTCGAGACGTTCAATACTCACCTGTCAAGCGTCACGCTCAAGATCGATCGGCAGAGCGGTGAGGAGTCAATCCGATACCGCCGAGAGACGAACCGCCAGCAACTCAAATGCTTCTTTCAGAAGGGGACGGACATTCTTGAGGGAGATCGGATCATTCCGCAGGAAGGTGATTGGGAAGGCAAGACGCTTGACGTTCAGGACTCATCTGCGATCGGCGGACCTACCCGGCCGCTCGGATATCAGGTGGTGGATGCTGAGGTGACTGTCTGATGGCCGCTGAATACATCTCCAATCGAGCCGCCATGATGAAGCAGTTCCGAAAGAACATTGTGAACGCTATCGCTCGCTCGGGCATCTTTGTCCAAGGCGTGATGAAGAAAGAGCTGAGCAAGCCGGGCAAGGGCCGCAAGCATCCGGGCCAGTCATTCCGCTCATCGGCTCCGGGAGACGCGCCCACCGTCCAGACAGGAACGCTCAGGCGATCTGTGCAGGTGGACACCAGCAAGCTGAAAGACAAGAAGCGCCCGCGGGTCAGGGTCGGGCCGGGTGCTCGCTACGCCCGGTTCCTCGCCGAAGGAACGACGCACATCCTGCCGCGTCCGTTCATTCGCCCGACCATCCGCCGGGCGCTCCCGTTCATCAAGAAGAATTTCGCCATGAAGAATCTGCTGAAGGGGATCTCCTGATGCAGAAGGTCAAAGAGGCCATCAACACGGCGATCAATGCGGCGGTGGCGATCAATGTCTTTGCGGACCAAGCGCCGAAAGAAGAGGATTTTCCGTACATCGTCTTCAACATCGTGGGCGATATCCCTACGCTGGATTTCGACACCAACAACACGCAGGATTTGAGCGTGGAAATCGAGATTCTGGGCGATAAGGCGATCGGATCCGAGGCGATCGGAGACACGAACGAAACGCTCTTTGACGCTCTTCAGGGATCCAAGTTCACCCCAACGGACAACGCCCCGTCTACGATGACCTGCCTCGATCGAGGAACGCAAACGATCGAAGAGGATTCGGTTATCATCTCATCGCTCTGGCTGGTTCAAGCAACGGAGTTCGTCTAATGGCTTTGACACCAATTGTAGGAAACGACGGGGCTTTCACCGGCATCGGAGCCTCCAACGAGCACAACGGCCGACTCAATGCGTGGACGCTGACTGTGCCGAGGGTTGTATCGCCCGTGACGGAATTCGCAGACGTGGCGACCCGGCACAGGGGCGGAGTCGCGACGTACACCGGGACCGCCTCGGGCGGCATGTCGTTTGACGCGGCAAACACTGGTCCAAACATCGGCGATCTGGACTCTGGTGGAGCCGATCCATTCACACCGGGCGGCGATACAACCGTTCTGACCGTAGCGCCCGTCTGCACCTTCACCGGACCGGCGATCATCTCCAATTCTGCCATCTCTGTCGATAAGAATGGGGAATCAACGCTGTCGTGGGATTTCACCTTTGATGGCGCCCCGGCAGAAGTCTGGGATGAAACACCATAAGAAATGCGCGTATCGGCTCTAACCCGGATCACGCCGAATGACTGGATCGTGACGATTCGATACATCGACTGGAAAGGAATCGAGCGAGTGAAGGTCTGCGGCGTAGCACCGGCTGAGAGAGCTGAGGGCAAGCTGTGGCACGTCCTGACAGAAGAGTCGGCGATCCGCAAGGCCCTCGATGCGATCCGCTGGGGCTGGCTGAAGGGCAAGGACAGGGGCTACCACATCCGACTCTCAGAGCACCCTGAATGCGTGAAAGACATCACCTGCATTCGGAGGCACAAGAAGTCGGGAAGGCCGAACACGGATCAAGTCGGGGATCTCATAAAACGGTTTGCGAAAGGCGAAGCGAATGGCAGCACCCTACAAGGTTGAAATCGACGGGACAGAACACGAGTTCCCGTACCTGACCCCACAGGATCGGATCGCATTCACCGAAGACGGGTTCAAGATGCGGCGTGCTGCGCTGGCGGCAAATCTGGAGGATGCGGGATACGAGCCTGATTACCGATTCGAGCGTCTGGAGGAATTCGAGCTTGCGAGGGGTTCCGATAGGTCGCTGTTTGAATTGATGCGAAGGCCAGCTGGCGCCAAGCGGATTGTGGCGGCGAGTCTTGCGAGGCTGAACGGATCGGCCGTGGATGTGGAGACGATCGACGCCAATACGATGATGGAGGTCGCGTGGAAGATTTGCGGATTCCCCGATCCTGATGACATCGAACAGACGGAGGACGATGACGACGCGGACCCTTCCAAATCAGCGGAGGCCGCGACTGGTACAAGCAAGCCGGACTAATCGCGCACTTCATCACGGGCGGAAACCCGTTGGTTGATTTGGATATCAAAGACTTCGACGGCTACCTTCTTATTGCTCTGCCGAAAATATGGAAAGTGATGTCTCCAAGTGGCTGACCAGAATCTAGGAAAAATCTCGGTTCCTATTGAGGCTGATCTGACCAAGCTGGAAAAGACGCTTGATGAGGCGGAGCGCAAGGCCAAGCGCGGCGCCGAAAAGATGGACAAGCAATTCAAGAAGGTCGGGGACGGCTTCAATCTGTCGAGAATAGAACAGGGGCTTGTCAAGTTTTTCGCAGCAATCGCCGTGTTCGACCAAGTTGGCGCTGCACTGAATCGGGTGCTTGATGTCGCACTAGAAGCTAGCCAGAAGATCAACCAGACATGGGAAGATACGGCGCTGAGTATAGGGAAAGCGATTCCGCTTGTTGGTCAGTTTATTTCGGCTGGCGAGAAGGCTAACCAGCTTCTTTTCGGTGCTGATAAGAAGGGGGTCCGACAGACCGAATTCGGGAACATCACCGAGCTCAACGCCATCCTGTCTAAGGCGGATGACGCCGCCAAACGAAACCTAGCGATATCTAAGACAGAACCCGGATCGAGTGCCCGAATCAATGAAGTAGCAAACCAGGCGATAGACCAAATCGCCAGAGATTTCGGCGCGATATCAGATAAGACCACGAAGCTGGTCCAGGCGCTCACGACCGAGGAACAGGAAGAGGCGAGGTTGAACCAACTTCTGAACTCGATTCGAAGGATTCGCCTTGACACTGAGGAGGCAGTATTAATCGAGCAACGGAGGGCGATTGATGCACTGAAACCAAAGGGACCGGGGGGGCCATCCACCGAATCATTCTCGACTGTTATCGGCCAGTTCAAGACGGGGACTGTGACGCCAACCCGTCGGGGGCAGGAACAAGCGAACCGCACACTTGAAAGACTCTTTGAAGGTCAAACTGAAATGACCGTCCTCATCCGAGAGATCAATGAAGGGCTGCTCTCGTAATGGCACTTCAAGCGATAGAACGACTCGATAAGCGGAAGTCAACCGAGGCCACTGATCGGCGTTCAACTCGCGTGTTCGCTGCGCCGGAGGCGACAACGCTTCGAGCGGCCACAAGCTCGCCGGGGATGCCCAAGTATGGTGATGCGCATCCAGAAGATGCAACGTTGCGAGTATTTGAGCTTCGGCCGCGTCAGGTTGCTGGCCAAGCGAGCCTCTATGAGGTTGAGGTCGCATACAAGGTCTTTCCGATACCGGGATTCGATGATGAGCCAGACGAGACGGACATCGGATTTACGGATATCGCCAGATCGACCACGGCGGTTTTCAAAGACGTATATCGCGCCGACGTTGATGGCAACCGGCTCATTCTGCCAGCAGATCCGCAATCACCGAGCGAGTTAATCGACATCGGCGGTCAGAAGGTAGACGCTGCCGGAGAGCCTGTATCGGTTCGGTGGGTCGATCAGAGTGTGACGCTCATTCATGTCCGCGCGAATCTCATCGCTGGAACCGTCTTGCAGGATTTGGTCAACACTCGGAACAGCTCGCCGTTTGCTGGGGCTGATGCTGGAAAGCTGGTTTTCACTGGCGAGGTATCGACGGGCAGGCTTGGGCAGAACAAGTATCGAGTTCAGTACAAGTTCGCGTATGACAGATATCTGCACCTTGTTCAGCAAGCGAGGCGAGATACAAACGGTGAGATCATTACACAGGCCGCATCAAGTGGCGCGACCGAGCGTGCATTCATCGTAATCTGGATTCAGCCGTTCGCCCTTCTCAGTGACTTCTCTATCCTCGGCATCCCTCTATGACCTTCCCACGAGTACGAAACGGGTTCGGGGTGTTGACCGCAGACGTTCTGAATCGGCTGCTTGTGATTGCCGAGTGGGCTGAGGATCGGATGCAGACCGGCGATCCGAAACGGCCGGACGATCTGAGGCCGCCATACCACGTCACGTTTCTTGCGAGGAAAACCGGGGAGAATGATGCGAGTCCGAAAGAGCATCAATGGGAACAGGCGGACATTGACCAGAGCGCCGATTCGTTCATCACCAAAGTTGTGGGCAAGATCCGAACATCTGAGGTAGCGGGCGACAGCGGAACGAGTCACACGAATTACGCTTTGAACACGTCAGAGAATGACGTGGATTTCAGTTGGGTTCCGATTGGCGGAATCCTCTGGATGCACGCCGCACATGGTGACGACGGGGGGATCAAGTATTGGTTCACATTCCCGAACGCGGCGCCGATCGAATTCTTTGCCAGAGTGATTTCGGTAGATGGTCCGTTTGATAACAAATGGCTCTACACCTGCACGCAGCAACGGGCGACCGGAATTGATGCGAATCTGCTGGTGCAGTGGGAAGACGACCCGGACGGCCAAACGGTCGCTGCGTCGAACCCGCTTGAGGACGGCAACAATGCGGCTGGAACCGTGGCGCCGGGAATCAATTTGGCGAACCTGCCCGGCACCTTCAGCCTTCAGCCGATCGGTTCTGATGATGGCCCGATCGTTCTGGTTCGTGAGCTACAGGCGACGGACGAAACATCAGTGTTTGTGATCATTCCGCAGAGCAACACAGCGGATGGACCTTGCCCATGACGCATTGGCATTCTTGCTGTTGTTCAAAGGTGGTCGCTGTCTGCCCCGGTTCTACAGAGTGCAACCAGCAAGGGCGGGACGTGATCGCTGGCGATGTGATCGATCAGCAATGGGCGTTTTCTGTGACCGTAACCGACTGTACGATCGGTCTTTCGTTCGTGGCCGTTCAGGGTGATCTTAACCCCTGTAGCTGGAACTCGAATGATGTCGGTGGATCTACTTCGGTGAGTTTGTCCGGTTCTGATTGCGGGAACGAGGCAATCCAACAACTTCTAATAGATGACCTTGAGATTACCGTATTTTGTACTTTGATTGAAGAGGATTTCCCCAACGGTCCGCTTGCACCTCACTGGATTATTGGAATGAACGGCTACCCGAATCCGTGGTCTGGCGGTTTCGATGCGATGTTCTATCTTCACAGGGCAACGACATCGGATGAACTGCCGCCGATCGCCACCTATGACGATCAGGAGCTTTGCGTATTCGGAGCCCCGACCTGCAACGTTCTTGTAGATGCCGGGCAAGCTCAGGTGACATCGTGATAATTCTAGTGGCGTACAGAACCGAAGACGGCGGATTCATCCAGCGGTGCGAGGTTGGTCGGGATGGCGGCCTGGTTCCGATCGGTGCTCCGGTTCCGCGCAAGGCGCCGAAGGCCCAACCGAAACCGGCGGGGCGTGTGTGGGACGGCGTACCGTGGCCGCTTCGGATACGATTGCGCTGGCCGTGGTATATCAAGAGGTGCCCCGGTTGTGGATGCCTGAAGCCCGTGAAGCGGCTCTGGCTCAAATGGAAAGGGCGTCGGGTTTCAAATGGCGAGAGTATCCGGCAGCGTGGCGTAAGTCGGAAACTCTGGGCTGAAGGGAAAGTGTGATGGCAACCGCAGTATTCGACAGCTCGGGTAATTCGGCCGCGATCGCCGCTGATTGGTCTGACGTAAACAACTGGTCAGGTGGCGGCGGCACCGGCGGAGTCCCCGCGGCGGCGGATGATGTGACGGTGGTAGGCGGATCGGTGGATGTGGACACCAACGAAACCGCCTTTTCAGCAATCGCAATCGCAAGCCTGCGGATTCACAATGAATTCACGGGCAAGCTGGGCGACGTTTCCAACCGGATCACCTTCGCCAACATGACCCGCGTGGACTTCGATTCCGGCGGTCAGGAGACGTTTTTAGACTCGGGGGTGAGCACGATCATCGACCTGGTGGTTTCTGGCGGCGTCGGCAATGTGAACATGCTCAACGTGGACGGCATCATCACGACCGCTGAGATCCTCGGAGGATCCGGCACAGTGACCTTCGCGGCATCCATGGCCCTGACGACCCTGAGAATCATCAACGCTCCTGCGGTCACTGTGGCCGTCTCAACGGGAGTCACGGGTTTGGCCACGGTTCAGCAGGATTCGGGAACCCTCTCTGTGGCGGTGGCGGTGTCTTCCGTCGTGACCCTCAACGGCGGCGTAACGACGTGGACGGGAACGGGGACGGTGGCTCAATTCGACGTAAACCCAACCTCCACCCTGATTTACAACGCATCCGGGACGATCACGGCCCTCAATATGTTCGGCGGGAACATCGACTTCAAAGACAACACGGCAACGGCCTTGACGATTACGGCGGCGGAGATCCATGAGGGCGCCACCCTCGACGTTCGAAATCCTCTGGCCGGATTGTGGACATGGACAAACGACATAACCGCAAAGGGCGGCGTGATACTTCCCCCGCTGGGTGGTACAGTGGCGCTGAGCGGTCCATAGGAGAGACCATGATAAACGGTTATGAATTCTGTCAGTATGTGGCTTGGACGATTTGGCGTGTTGGGCAGGTTTCGCAACCTGAATCTGGCAAGTGTGTTCTCGGCGCTTCGAAGGCCCCGTCGTCTTTCTGCAACGCCGACCACCTCAAATGCCATCTGGACGTTTGGGAAGATTACATAGATGACTACCTCGCCGCACTAAAGAGCCTGAATCCAGAGGAACAGTGCGTGGCCGCCTACTACAGATATTGCAGAAGAGCAGAAGAATGCGATAAGATCCACTGCGTATAGGGGCCACGAAATATGTCCGGGAGAGTAAAGGGTCGAATTGTTACCATCGTCTTGGCGGTCGGCGCTCTTGCGTATGTTACTATCGCGGCGAGCGAGAGAATGAGCGCGATGGAACAGCAGATCCAAGGGATTGAGAACAGGGTAAGAAAATATCTTTCCGGCCCAGACGAAGAAGCCGCACTGAGAGAACTTGACCGATTCCGAAAGGCCGCAAATGAGCCCGTCACAAAAAGAAACCCTGAGTAAAATCGGCTTCGGATTCTTTCAGTCAGCGCTGGCGTTCTCCGGTGCGCTACTCGGCGCCTATGTGTTCCTCGATTCCCGGATGGACACGATGATGGAAAAGATCAGGGATGTGGAAGTTCTGGCGGTGCAGATCCAAGCATCAACGGACGCCCGCCTGAATGCCATCGAAGCGGCGATCTTGGCGAAATTAGAAAAAAGCGGCTGAATCCCCTCTTTCCCACTTGCTATCATCTTTCAGGGGTGGTAGTGTCCTGTCATGAGGGAAACCACTACACCGAAATTCAACATCTTCCTCTGGTGGGGTGATGAGTACGGGTGGAAGCAGCGGTTTCGGAACGTGCCGAAGTGGCGTTTGCGTAATCGGATCCGTCGCTTGGATTCAGAAGGATGGGACCGAGAGAATTCGATTCTGGTTGAAGCGTGTAGGCGGAGGACTGCGTGATGTTTGAACGTCTGACCGATCGCGCGCGAAAGGTGATGGCCCTCGCCAACCAGGAAGCGCAACGCTTCAACCACAAGTATATCGGCACGGAGCATGTTCTATTGGGCATCGTCAGGGAAGGCTCGGGTGTTGGCGCGCATGTGCTGAAGAATCTCGGTGTCGATTTTCGTAGCGCCCGACTCGCCGTAGAGCAGACGATGAAACCTGGTCCCGATTCGATTCCCCGTGGTCAACTTCCAAAGACTCCGCGCACAGTTAGGGTGGTCGAGTACGCCATCGAAGAGGCAGACCAGTTCGGCCACAATTACGTCGGGTCCGAACACCTTCTGCTTGGCTTGCTGCGTGAGCACGATGGCGTCGCGGCACAAGTGCTGGTCAAGATGGGTGTTTCTCTGGATTCGGCACGCGATGAAGCGATGACCCTGCTCGGCATCGAGCCTCCAATCACGGTCGGCGATCACTTGATATCTGCGCTCGAGGGACTTCTGGCGACGCTCAAGAGCGGTAAGCGATTGGAAGACGTTTACACCGTGCGCGGGATCGAAGTACACGCCGACTCCGATGTCAACGCCGAAGGGGGTGGGTGATGAGAATTAGCACGACGCAATTCAGGCGGGACATGCGAGGCTCGTTCGCGCGAATCTCGGATGGCGGCCACCTTGAGGTCACATGCCACGGTGAGACGGTGGCGCACGTCGTCAACTCTGATGAATGGTCGGGGATGCGCGAAACGCTAGACATCCTCAGCAACGAAGATGCGCTGCGCGACTTGCTGCGTGGGATGGATGACGTTCGGGCTGGCCGAGTCCACGATCACGAAAGCGTCAAGGCTGAATTGGAAGGGGGCGTGAGCGGTGAGTGACACCAAAGCAACAGTAGAGGCGTGGGCGGTGGTCGTCGGAGCGAACGGTAAGACCGTGGCGTTACGCAATCTGGAAAACGAGGCCATCGCAACCATGGGGAATTGTTCTCAGGCACCGAAGTCTGTCATCCGCCTCATCCCCGAAGATTCCTTTGTGGATGTAGAGGGGTTGAAGTTTGCGATTGAGAACTTTGCGGAGGACGTTCACTACAACCGAACCCGAGTCGACCGCATCAGGAATCCTGGGCGTCAAATCACACCACCGGAAGACCTGATCCGCCAGTACATCAAAGGGGACAACGTGAAGCGGTTCACCAACATTGAAGATGCGAAGCGAGAGTTGGAAACGTGGCCTGCTGGCCCGGTGGAAATGACTATCACCATCAAAGCCGCCGAGTCGCGCGTACACCCCCAAGGATCAAGCAATGACACCTGAAAAGAGCATCAACAAAGCGGAGCGTCCGGTGTGTGGCTGTGGCGCGGAGACGGAAACGAATGACCTGGCGCACCATCCCGATTGTCCGCGCGCCAAGACTGAGCAGAAGAGCGTACAGAAGTTGGCTGATGGCTTGCGCGAGCGATCGAGGTCTCGCACAGATGAATTGTGGATTGCCGCCGCCAAGCTGCTTGAGATGGAAGGGCTGTTGCGGACGATTGGCGGAGCTATTCGCCGACGCGAGTTTGGGGGCACTGGAGGCTTCAAGTACGCAGACAAGATCGACGCCTGCCTCTCCGCTCCTTCAGAAGGGGGAGAGTGAATGACTGAGACAACCCAACAGACATGGATGGACGCAACTGCGGAAGCGGTGGTGATCGCTGCGTGCGAGTTACATCCCAACTGGTCGCTCGTCCACCTGCCGCCGCCACACTCGAATGCCGTCATAGCCGACAACCGCGATGGCCACAATGACGTGCGAGATCCCCGCACCGACCCCCGAGACGCCATCAACTTCTGCCGGGCGATGGGGTGCAGGTGGGAAAAGCGGGACGGCTCCGTGATCGTCGGGAAGGATCTGCGGCTGGGCCTGTTCGGCATCATCCTCAAAGACGACACCCCCGAATCCCTGGCCGACGCCCTCACAAGAGGCACGCTGCAAGTCCTCAAGGCCAAGGGCTTCGACACCGTGGAAGCGGAGGGAGACTGAGTAATGGCTGAGACGTGTCCAATCGTGCTGATTCACAAATCGCTCAACGTGTCCAAGCACACCATGACACTGCTGCGGAAGCGTGGACTTGTGCCCATCGTCGTTGAGCGCATGGATCAGGTGCAGGTCGTTGAGCCTGCCGCCATGGGTGGGCCAGACATTTTGAGGTGCGCGATGCGTTCTCTCGCCAGTGCGGGGTATGGGGACGCGAAAACGTTCGTGACTCTGATGACTGCGGAGCTCGTCGGCGATGACTAACGAGCAGACCAAGCAAGACGCTGTGTGTACGCCTGAGCCTATGGCGTGGGCGGTGGTGCTCCAAGACGGTAAGACGACGCTGCTGTATCCGCCCGACCGGAAGCCTGTCGAGGATGGCGAAACAACCATCATCCCCCTCTACCCCCATCAGCAGAGCATAGACGTAGAGGCGGCAATCCAGGCGGCGGAGCATGAGATCGTAAACACGTTCGGGTGCCGTCCCGGCGACATCATGCGCAAGCACTTATTGAAGCCAGCAGTACACAAAGCGTCCGAGAGATCAGACCTGAGTGTTGCGCTCGGAGATCAGCATGGCATCCCCAAGATCCCTGACAGCCCAACAACTCGGCACGCGGTGCTTGCGCCCTCCCCAACAGAGCCAGAGGCTGCAATCCAAGCGGCGGCGATAGAGATATGGGCGCATCTCGTGCCACAATATGTATCGCTAGGAATTGTCGAGCCGGGCGCATATTTACTCTCCATCCTCCGCAAGCACCTGCTGGTGGTACACGCAGAAGCAACCAACACGGCGGAGAGAAACGCGAGAGCGGCAGCGACACACATCGCCATGTTCGTCAACGAAGGCGGCGAATGGTCTATTGACGACCTCGCCGAAATCATCCTCAAGTCAGCGGCGGTGGACCCAGCAGTACACAAAGAAGAAGCGTCCGCAGCGCCCTCCCCAACAGAGCCAGAGAGAGAACAACCGAAGCTACTTGAATGTCCGTCGTGCGGATCAACCGACATCCGGCCCGACCACGATCCCAACTGCTGCAACCTGTGGTGCAACGACTGCGGGGACGACGTGACTTCGCACGCCCGCATCACTGAGCTTGAAGCAGAGTTAGAGCGGTTGGACGACTACAGCAAGCGTCTTGAGAAAACCCACCTTGAAAACGTGGAACTACTCGACCGCTGCGCCAGCGACACGCTTCACTTCATCAAGGTGAGAGCAGCGGCGGATGGGATGGAGGCAGACCTTGAAGCGCGGCAAGCGAATTGCATCTGTTCGACCGACGGGAGCGATGGTTGCGCGCAGTGCAACTACACCACGAAGATTCTCGCCACCTACAAGCAAGCCAAGGGGAACAGCGATGGGTGAGAAGCGAACCCCTCCGACTGACGAACAAATGGGATTTGGATTCGGGGACCGTTTATCGAGGCGTGAGGATCCTGACACATCAAAGGCAGCGGGCAGGAAGGCTGGTTACGACTCCACGAGAGCCCGAAATATATGCCTCGAGGTGATGCAGGACGGCATTCAGAGGCTCGATGAGGAGATACATGCGTCTGCGGTATTCAGGGGCCACGAGATATCCCCCGACAGGCTCAGGCACGGCCGCCTAGAGCTTGCTGAACTGGGCGTCCTCATAGAGTGCGGAAGGCGCCGGACGGCTCAAGGGCGAACCACGGCCCGCGTGTGGGTGCTCAACGACGACGGCCTAACCGTCTACATCGCCATCCATCCGGTCGGCAGCTTGACCGAATCCGCTCGGGTTGACACCAGACAGAATTAGAATAGGGTGGTGGCATGATAAAGATGGTTCCCACAGGAAGAAACAACGCGCGGGAACGCGCCTTTATCAGCCCCAAACGCAGCTCACAAGGCCGTGTCTGGGGTTTTTCTTTGAACTCTCACCTCCGCGACCGCGCGCTCCGCTGGGGCGTTCGGTCGTTTCCAGCCCTTCTTACGATCCGCCTGACGTGAAAACGCTGGGCGGGTTTTTTTACATCTGAAAATCCGCCGCCGCACAGCCGCCCCGTGCGCTCTCGGAACAGCGGGGATGGTGAAGGCGGAACGACGGCGGGACTGGCGTAGGGACTCTACCTGCCGGACCAGAATAATCATACGCGGCAGGCGGCAACCGACCAGACCGAAGGGCGGAGCAGGCCGAGTTTTCAAAGTCGATCGCGGCTTTGGGACCGGCTGCGCTCACTCACTCAGGACAGAGCAGAATGGCGCAGAAGACTTAGCATAGAACTCTGAATGATGAGAGAAAAAAAACTCTCCCGCGAAAGCGCTGAGGCCAGCAAGGCAAATTTTCGCGCGATTTGATTTGGAATTGGAGGCAGTGGTGCGGGTCCTGATAGCATGCGAATTCTCCGGAGTCGTTCGAGACGCATTCCTTGCTTTCGGGCATGATGCGTGGTCATGCGATCTTCTGCCGTCTGACAGGCCGGGGCCACACGTTCAGTGTGATGTGCTGACGGTTCTTGACGATGGGTGGGACCTGATGATTGCACATCCACCATGCACCAGGTTGTGCAATTCGGGTGTCAGTTGGCTGGATAAGCGTGATTTGTGGCGTGAGTTGGATGATGCGGCCGCGTTCTTCTCCCGACTCCTGGGTGCTTCCATCGATATGATCGCCGTGGAAAACCCGATTCCGCACCGTTACGCCACCGACCGCATAGGCCGGAAATATGACCAGCTCCTCCAGCCATGGCAGTTTGGTCACGGAGAGACGAAAGCCACATGTCTGTGGTTGAAACATCTTCCGCCGCTCAGATACACCAGGATAGTCCACGGAAGAACGGCGAAGCTCCACCGCTTGCCACCGTCTGAACACAGATGGAAAATGCGGTCAACAACTTATTCTGGAATAGCCGATGCGATGGCCACGCAGTGGGGTAAACTTGCTATCATCCCGCCACAGGAGTAACCACCATGCCGACCGAACAATGGTTTACTGAAATGCTGCACGCTGCGGGGCAACAGCTTGTGATTTTTCGCGCAGAGAACGCTTCACTGATGGCTGCTGTTGCTGGCCTCCAGAAGAAGATCGATGACCACACATGCGAGCCAGTCGCTCCGCCGCTGGTCTTCGATCGTCGCCCGATCTGGACGAATCACTTTCACATCGGCGGCAAACAAGACCGCGGCCTCGACCCCAACTGGCTGGCCGATCCGGTCAAATTCCTGATCAAGAGCCTGGACAACGGATACGGGCAAGGCTTCCGCCGATTCATGTGGCGCCTGCCCAACGGGATGCTGAAGTCAACGCCGGGGTTTGAGGGCTCGGTGATGCACCTTCAGCAATACACCGGATCGCCGCTTGAGCGCGACGATGTGCGTGAAGCATTCCATCAATGGAGAGCCGATCATCCCGACTGCGAGCACATCGTTTATATGGGGACCGCTACGCATCCCGCGGCGGTTCCATCGGTTGCTGAAGACGAGGCGTACGAGCAGCATCAGATTTACGCCGGAAACGTGAACGACATGGATGCCTTCGATCACGAACTCAGAGCATTCAGGGCTCTCTATTACATTACGACTTTCTGGCTGGATGCGACTTCAGGCAACCACAACAAGAACTATGAGACGCGAACGGTTCCGCTGATTGAGCATGTCGAGAAATTGGGGATGACGCCGTGGCTCGAAAGTATCCCCTACGACATGGACCCGAACGCAACGCAATTTACGCCGGACAAAGAGATCATCAAGCAGCGGCATACCGGCCTGTTCGAATCTCACTTCATGAACAACACATCCGTTTTCGGCGGATGGAGGCTCAACGAGAAAACTGACGGTGGAATCCTCGTCCTGGATCATGGCGCAGGCCCACTCTTCAACGATGTCAATCAGATTGCGGAGGCGATGCGCAATGGCTGGATCGTGTGTGCGATGTCGTGGGTTCCATACCGCAAGGCAGAACCCGGTGAAAAGTGTATCGTGATGCAGGCTTGGGAGCTTGTGGAGGCGGAGACTACGACACCTTGAAAGGGTTCACCATGAGACTGATACTGATTCTGGCTGCGGCGGCCATGCTGTCGGGATGTCAGAGAATCACCATCAAGTCACCTAGCGGATGGGAATACACGTCGTGGAACAATGATAAGTCCATCGTGATTGAGCGGACGGCTCCCGATGGATCGCACATCAAGATCGACTATTCAACCGAAAGAAACGATGCGGTAATGTGGGATACGATCGGCAAGCTGGTAGACAAGGTCGGGGGCTGAGACGTTCTGTTTGGGAGTATCTAACCAGAGAGGAGGCGACCCAACCATGTAAGGAATCTTTCTGCACCCGCCAAATCGTTTACCGCGGCTTGGCGGGTTTATGAGACCACGAAAGAAAGACATAGCAGACGTGGCGTGCAGGATACTCAAGATCGATCCTCACGACATGCCGCGGACAACTAATCAAGAGACAGCGATGAGACGTGGTCGGCTGTACGTGGCCCTGCATGATTTGTGTGAGATGAGCTGGCCGGAGATCGGAAAATTCTGCGGGATTGCCATGTCCACAGCGCAAAGTACAGCGAAGATGATCTATGAGACTCTGACCCCAGTTGAGCGATCAGCGTGGCTGGATACGGTGAGGCAGATAGCGGAACTCCCGAAGGTCAAGCGATGAAGTGGACTTGCACCATCCCGAACTACTTCCCGCCGAGTCTCAACAAGATCAAGCGGATGCACTGGCGAGAGCAGGAGCGGGTTGACCGGGTGGCACACGGGCACGTCTGCATTGAACTGGTAGCAGACGGCAACCGGACTCCGTGTTTCGTTGGTCGTGTCTCCGTCCGCATCACCAGAAGATACTCGGGCAGCAAGAAGGCAATGGACGAAGACAACCTCAACGCTGCCGTCAAGCCCCTGATTGACGCTCTGAGGCGTCCGCGCGGCAGGGAGACAAAGAGACGCTTGGGCATCATCGAAGACGATACGCCCGCTCTGATGGATCTTGACGTGAAGCAAGAGCGGGCAGATGTGACAGAGACGATTATCGAAGTGGAGTCGGCATGAAACACTGGCATCAATTGAACGAGATCGAACAGGGATGCATCAGAGCGGCCAACCTCGTTCGGGACAACGGCGCCCACGTCAAGAATTATCAACGTCTGGAGCGGCTCGGATTGGTGTATTTGACCGAAACCGTTGACCTGCATTCTGGCAGGTCTGAGCCGGTTCTACAGTTCCATCTCACCGAAGACGGTTTCCGCTGCGTCCGGCAGAGCTACCTCTCATAGCCCCAGACGCTTCCACAGAAGCCCCCGCGACAATTCCGGCACAGACACCCCTTCATCATTCGCGAGCTTCTGGGCGGCCTTATGCTGCTTCTGGGTGATTCGGAACAGCACTTGTTTCTTCCGCCCCAGATCCCGCCGCCCTCTTCTGGATGTCTTTTTCTTCGCCATGGAAGACATGATAGCAGATGAATCTTCGGAATTCCAGAAGAACCCGTCAAGAAGAGCCTTGCACCGAGCCGACACTCATGCTATCATCTAAGTAGATCGGGCGACCGGATAGCAGGTCGCAGGCAGCCCGCAAGGGCAGGAGTGAAACAATGAGAATCACACTTACGCAATTTGAAAGTGGTCTGCCGATGCGGATCGACCCGCAGACCATCACCGCCATTACGGAATTGCCAGCCTACAGCGATGACGGATTAGAGTCTGGTGCGAGAACTCGTATCAACGGCCGAGACGGCATGTTGTGGCTGGTGACGCAAACCGCCGAAGAGATCGACGCCATGACGAAAGAGAACGCGATCACGTAGGCAACCCCTGCACCGAACCGCTCAACGATGTTCGGTGCTGCCTTTACGAATGGAGGTTCAAATGACACATGACGTAATTGAATCAGATCAGACGGGCAAGGTCGGGCATACGCCGGGGCCGTGGACCTGCAATGATGTTGGACTAATCCTCTCCGCCGACGATGACATTATCGGTCAGGCGGGGACAGCTCCGGGAGGTCCAGACGAATCCGTATCAAACGGTTTCCTGATAGCCGCAGCGCCGGATCTGCTGGCGGCGTGCAAGGCGATACAACATGACTCGGTGATTGGTCCTATAACTTGGACTGCTCACATGGTGCCGCTTATCGCTGCCATCGCCAAGGCTGAGTCTGGAGTCACAGAGTAATGAGTACACCAAACGAATTTGATTACACGCCGGAAGACGCGATGCTTGACGACATGGATTGTCCTGACATCGACCGTGGCAAACTGGCCTTGCTCTTGGATGACGAGGCTGAGGACCAGCGCGCAGACCGTGATGCTGCGGATGACATGCGGATGATGGTGAGGGCATCGAGATAATGGACGATCCTCCAGATATTGAAGGGTTGGAGTGTAAGACGAAGCGGTGTTACGGCAAGAGCATCACCGCCGACTACCGGCACTCGTTTGGGAATCCGCGCATGGTGAAGTCGGGTTATCGCGCCGACATTCTGCTGCAAGCGATTGTTGCCAACGGGATTGACGGGGCGATGCACGCATACGGCGTCGAGAAGTCCGAGCTACAAACCGTCATCGACTACGCCATGAAGCTGATCTATTTGGATGGATGCAAGTCCGAGTGCGGTGCATTTTGGGATGGATGGCTTTCACAGAAGGCAACTCAGGAGCACACACCATGAACCCACGCGGCGACCAACTGACCGACGAACTGCGCACCGGCGCGGCTCTGGAAGAATTGATGCTCCACGTCCACGTCAACTCACACGACATGATTCGCAGGATCGTGGTAGCAGACTTGGAGAGAGCGGCAGAGAAGCGTTTGGCGTGTAGCACGAACGGAGAGCATAAGCCGTGATTGACTTCAAGACCGAAACAAAAGATGGAGACGCAATTGAATGCGATTGTTGCGGCTCAGAGGCCCCCGTCTTTTCATTCAGTTCGCAGGGTCCAGAGGGCATGATGAACAAATGGCTGTGTGAACTGTGTTCGGTCACGCTGGCGGCGGCACGCCTTCAGTATCCCCGGCAGCACGACGTATCAGACCGGATCGTGAGAGACGTGGCAGCGATGCTGAACATCATTCGCTCAGAGCTACACCCAACCCCCACCCCCACCCAGACGGAGACGACGCAATGAGCAGTGAGACACAGACAGACGGCGGACCTGCGTTTCCGACAAACCCGATGGCCGAGGCCATGCGAGGCTTGGACGATGATTCGGTTCACTCCGGCTTATCCAAGCGTGAATGGTTTGCAGGGATGGCGTTGCAGGGGCTTTGTGCGAACCCTGCGTCGGCGGACAGATTGAAGGGCGACATTGAACTGCTGGCGTTCAAGATTGCCGACGCCATGCTCTCTCACGAGCCAACACAGGAGCCTCAACCGAATGGGTGAGGTAGAGCAGCCATGACAGAGAATCTTCTATTGGAGTGTACGGAGGGGCCGTGGTCGAAGAAAATCGCACGGGATGTCATGCGGTGGTTCGAGCCGGGCGACGGGTATCTGGCGAACACCGAACTAGCCGCCCATTCCTATGACCATGCGCTGCTGCTGTGGGCGGTGAACAATTCGCACGCTCGCGTCTATCACGGCATTGTCAACACGTATGGAAACGGTGGAGAGATTACCGCCGCGTACGAAACCTGCGACACAAATCCATTCGGCTGTCCAATCCTCACCGACGAACTGCGCACAGCGCTGCTGGATCTACTCAGACAGGAGAGTACATAGCCATGCAGAATCCCAGTAGTGAGCAACGGCGGTTGATGAAAGCGTTTGAGGATCACGCTGGCTTTGAGTTCCTTGGCATCGGCGACATCAGCGCGGACGACCCGATCGGTTTCATCGAGCAGTGGAGTCGCAACATCGAATGGCTGCAAGACGTGGCGGCGGAGTGCGGTCTGATGATAAACGACTACCGCATGTTGCATGAGTACGGCAAGGAGCACACCCAATCATGACTGACACGGCAGACAGAGCGATGCAACGGGCGAGACTCGCAGGCAGGTTGATTGCAGGTGCGTTGGCTGAAAATGATCTCGTCTCCACCGACAGGGCGCAGGTTCACGCCGACAATTTCGCCAGCCTCATCCTCGAAGCCACCGGCCTGACAGAGCTGATGGAAGCCTTGAGGCTCGCAGAAATCACGATGTATAGGGCGACGTTTGTGTGTGGGACGCTCATCAAAAAAGACTTGGAACTCGCGATTGATAAGGTCCGCGCCGCCCTGACCGACAAGGAGCACACCACCAATGACTGAAGCCAAGTCCCCGACTGTGGGAGAACCCATGCCGGACTCTCTGGACGCCGCGATCATTGAGATACGGCGACTACGCAAGGGTTGGGAGGAATTCGCGAGTGAACTCTGTTGCCGCAGATTCAAGCACGACATGATCGCGCGCATCAAGGATTTGAGAAAGATGGAAGCGGAATTCTTTTGCGATGAGGGAACTCTCCGGGGCACAACACCATGACACCC
>SDBT01001948.1_pt1 | contig 37074 bp, 30 predicted proteins | sample 2277101 | NCBI WGS metagenome assembly SDBT01 (sample SAMN10404973, study PRJNA504765) | marine sediment metagenome | isolation source: marine sediment core GS10_PC15, 103 cmbsf | place: Arctic Ocean: Southern Knipovich Ridge | collected 2010 | reverse complement strand
TTCAGCAATGAGCGTAAAATCTGTCGCGAATCCTGGTCATAGACAAAACGAAAATTTTGACCTGTTGGCCACCTCTGATACTTCTAACCTCCAGATTTTGGAAGCAATTTTTGACGCAAAAAACGCCGATTACGCTACTTACGGCTATTACCCTCAGATTTACTCAGGCTCACTTCAAGCGACTTATTACGCGCTCTACGTTTTAGACGCTATAGGAAAATTGGGAGATATCGACCAGCAGGCGGTAACTGACTACGTTATGTCGTTTTACAATTCTAATTCTCACACTTTCTCGGACAAAAATTCAGATAGATACCTCGCTTCAAAAATTCCGGGGAGATATTACCCCCTCTCAACACTTTTGGAGGTCAATTGCTATGCAGTGCTATCTTTGGATATTTTAAATACCGTTAATTCAATAAATATAGCGGATATGATTAGTCTTATTTGGAGTAATTATCATCCTAACCTTCACGGATTTATCGGTCAACCTTACGATAGTTCGCTAGAAGAGTGGTTCAAAGTTCCAACCGCAGATAACACCTATTACGCTGTTATTACTTTAGATACTTTGGGAGTAGATTGGAACGCGCACTCGCAAGAAAGAAGCGATATTACGTCCTACATTGATGGTTTACAATCATTGGGCTCTTCTACCGGCTTTTATAACGATAACGAGGAATTATTTGACTCGTTAATGGAGCCAGAACCGAACCAATTTGCTTCCTATTATTGCGTGAAAACCTTAGAGATTTTTGGAAGCAGTTACGTCGATATTATAGATAAAGTTAAGTTTCACCAACACTTAACAACTTTGTACCATTCCAACGGAGCGTATTTTGACATCTCCGATTCTACGTGGGTCATTAACTATTCTAACATAGTTTCTACTGCGATCAATCTAGAATTAGCAGATATTACTGGTTTCACATCCTTTGCTAGAAGCGAAGTCGTATCGTTTTTATTTAGCAATCGAAATTATCGTGGTGGATGGGAAGCTTCGACTTCGGTGAAATATCGCGAACTCATCGACACGTTCCAAATTGTACGGTCGCTTTCCTACGCGGGAGATCTCTCAGGCTTGTCGTTAGGTGATAGGGACGAAATAGTTTCTTACATCGCATTGTTTGCTCAAGAACGCGGATATTCTTTGCTTTCAGAGGATTACACTTCTATAGACTTAATTTACAGTTTATTGTCATCGTACGAGTATTTCGGTAAAATTGGAGAGCTTAACATTCAATCGATATACGATTTACTCGTAGGTACCGTAGTAGATCGTGGTGGTAACTACGATTTCTTTTCTTGCACCGACATGGATTTGAAGAAGGTGAGTTTTCGTTCGAAACCCTTCGATTATGGTACCGCTGGACATCACGAATTTGTTGACGAGATAAATTCTATAAGTTCTCATCAAAATATTTTCAAAACGCTTGACTCGTTGAAGAAAATCTTTAAATTGAACGACTTTGCGTCTCTCTTCGATCTTAATGTAGTTTTACAAGAAATCATCAATTCTCAATTCCTTGATCTAAGCTACACCGAAAACTTTGGAGGCTTCTTAATTAACATAAATATCAACTCGTCTTCCGAGTGGAAAAACGACTTAGTTTATCTAAAATACTCCTATTACGCTATACAAACGATGGAAATTATTAGTCAATTTTTAGGTTTAGGAAATATAACAGGGCAATATTTCGTTGATTTAGGGTTCGATAAACCCGCACTAGCAACGTATATTGCGAGAAATATCGTTGAAACTCTAACTGAGATATATTTTGACGCCAAATACTCGGATAATGTAGAATTAACCTTAGAAAATTTGTATAACGTCATTTACATTCTAAACGCTATCGATCAGTTTAGCTTGGACGCCAATAAAATCAACAATTTCGTTGTAAACCATCTAAACTATTCGAACGCAAAAAATCTCTATTACAGCTACAAAATTTCGGAATACTTAGACCTAAACGTTAATTTCGACGTTGGGCAAACCCACTTGCTAGTTCAAAGCATTTATTCAGACACTTATAACGATTTTTATATGACTGCTGAGAGAAAAGAGCTGGAGCATGATGTGTTCAGGTGGTTTTGCGAAATCGCAAAAATTGACGAAGTAAGACTAAGCGCTTCTTATTACGATACTGTTGGATTAGGAAGTAATAATCTGTTTACCGTCGAACTAGTAAACCTCATTCTTTCGGATTTTGGACAATATACCACTGTCAAGCTCGAATCGGCAGAGTTAGGAACTATTGTGCTGGACCAATTAGGGAACTATACTTACCAAAAAGAAGTTTATGTGCCCATCGATTCGGCTAATTATCCAATTGTCGGAGGTGAGCTATGCGTGTACGACGGCGCTATGCTAAAAGGAAGCGTTCCTTTCTCATTTGTCACCGAATTCGATTCATTCTATTCCTATTCGACCGTAAAAACCGAATCTCGGATTGAAGTTAGCATCGATGGATACCACGCCTTTATTTCAGGAGACGAACCGATCTACGGAGGTTCGATGTATGTCACCATATATCGCGATGGCAACTACGTAGATGTTATCGATCTATTGATTTCTCACGGTTTAGACCGCTCGATCTTTACTTTTAACTACTCTCCAATCTATTTTGGAAACTATTTCTTTGAATTTTACCTTAACGATCCTTACCTTACCGATCCCCTATTCATCTGCAACGCTACTTTTGACTACGAAGATCCAAACACCAACCCAAACCCCGATCCGGATCCAGATCCCGACCCTGACCCCGATGAAGATTCTAACGATCTATACCAAGCAGACGCGGTAATTACCCCTCCCTTAGCGATAGGGATGATAGGAGCAGTTTCGATATTTTTATTTAGCACTTCCAAGGTGGCTCGGACTAAAATAATAACTAAACTTTTCAAAAATAAGCGAGATTCAAAATACTAAATTCCTTTTTTTTCTCTTTTTTGTTTATTTTTATTTTTATTTTTACAAGAATAATTCCATAAATATCTCATCATCGTAATTCCCGTCTAACTTAACTTGTCTAGCTAAAACTCCTTTTTTAATAAATCCTAATTTTTTATAGAAATTTTGTGCATTATTATTGCTCCCTCGAACATAAATAATAATTTTTTCATAGCGATTCAATTTAGCAAAATTAATTGTGAAGCGTGCCAATTGTTCTCCAATTCCATTTCTCCTCCAATTAGGAAGGATAAAAGTACCCATAACGCCAACATGATCAAACGAATTTGTATATTTTGCCCATAGATCTAAAGATTGGAATCCTACTATTTGCTTTTTAATTTCTGCTAAAAAAATCCCTTCTCGATCGGAAAGTTGGGCTATATAAGTTCTCTCTTGTTCAGATGTAAAAGGATTTTTAATCGCAGTATAAATTTTTTCAGCACATATAACTTTCCATATTGAAGAAATTGCTTTTGCATCATCAATTAGTGCTTTTCGTATGTTCAAATCCATCATTTTTCTCGAAACTCTAAATTATGATTTTATTACCAAATTAGTATTTACTAAGCTGAGAAAATTTAGTAATTAATTTATTTTTTCTTACAAAAATTAGAAATTTCTTTTTTACATTAAATATTTTTCCTTTTTATTCTTACGACAAATATAGTCTGTAATGGCTCAAAGCGATAAAATGAACCAATTAGGTAAAATTGTTTCGGCGCTAGAACAGTTTCAGTCGCGAAAAAACAGTTTGTTTAGCCTTGATAAGTTAGCTTCTTACCTTAACTTGTCTGAACGAGAGATGGAAGAGGTATTAAAGCTCGTATTCCGCTTCCAAGCTTTGTTTAGCTCGGTGTTTGAGGGGTATGTTCTCGTAAAGAAGTGGAAAAACGAAAAAACATATCTCACCTTAAAGCCCAAAATCGATGTTAAAAACGTAGGGGTGTTGGAGCCAAAAGAAATCGAGATCAGTAAAGAACAAGCTGAGCTATTAAACGACGTAATTTATTATTTTCTACACGTAAAAATTGGCAGAGGTTTTAACGTTAAGTTAAACGGAACCGAGCTTTCAAACAAAGTAAAACAGCTTAACCGTTCACACCCGTATTTTTTCGAGCATAGAGGGAACGGTTTGATTTACCCTTCGAAATTAGCGGTTGAGGCGGGTAACTTAATTCGGCTATACAAAAAAAACAAAAAAACCCTAACAAAATTAGAAATAGAAGAATATTTCATACAAATAGTTTGAGAGGGAGCGAACAATTGATCGAGTTCAAACAAAATAAACAAGACAAACTAGAAGGGATTAAAACTTCTTATTTACGCCACGATACCATCGAAAGCAGAAAATATCAACTCGAAATCGCAAAAAAGTGCGCGTCCAAGAACTCGTTAGTGGTTCTTCCTACAGGTCTAGGAAAAACGATCGTTGGAGTTTACGTGGCAGCACTTACGTTGGAAAAATACCCTCCTAAGAGTAAAATTCTCGTTCTCGCACCGACCAGACCGTTAATTAACCAGCATTACGATTCTTTTAAAAATTTGATGACAATACCTGAGGAATTATTTGTGGTCCTGACGGGGAAAATTAATCCGGAGAAAAGAGTAGAATTTTTTCAAGAAAAACAAATCATTTTTTACACGCCTCAGACGTTAAGAAACGACCTTGTGAACCTTAAATACTCGTTGGAAGGAGTATGCTTAATCATATTTGACGAAGCTCACCACGCTACTGGCGACTACGCGTACACATTTATTGCTGACGAATATGTAGACCAAAACCCAGACGGAACTATCTTGGGGCTGACAGCAAGCCCTGGCGCTTCGAAAGAAAGAATACGAATCCTCCGAGAAAATTTATACGTTCCTAAAGAAAATATCCACACTCGCACGCGAAAGGACGTAGACGTGAAATCGTATTTAAAACCGATGGATATCTACAAAATAGGCGTCAATCTCACCGAGCTGATGGAAGAAGCTTATTACGCGGTTCAAAGTCTTCTTGAAGAAAGGCTTCAATACCTCTCCCAATTAGGATTTATTGGCGTAAAAAGTAGTCCGCTCTACGCTAAAGTTATTCGGAAAGATTTGTTAAAACTCAACGCCGAACTAGCTCGATTGGTGAAAGGAGAAGGCGACAAGACGGGATTATATAGCGCTCTCTCGATAAACGCTCAAGGATTAATTTTGTTCCACATGCTCGAACTCATCGAACAACAAGGTTTGGACGTGTTGCTGATCTATCTGGCCAAGGTGAGGCAAGATGCTCGCAAAAAAAGCAGCTCAAAGGCGGTAAAAATTCTCGCTGCCGACCACAGGCTAAACCAAATATTTATCGAGCTAAAAAAAAACGAAGATTTGACTCCTGAAAAACTTATCCACCCAAAGTATTACCTTTTAGAAAATTTATTAGTCCAAGAGTTTGAGAAAAATCCCAGTTCTCGAATTATGGTGTTCGTAAAACTACGCGATTCCGTTAGAAACATCGTATCGAAGCTAAAGATAAACAACCACAGCGTTATAAAACCAGCTAGGTTTGTGGGACAGTCAACGAAGTCTAAAGACGATAAAGGGTTGTCCCAGAAAAAGCAATTAGAAATACTTGAGAAATTTAAGCAAGGCGTCGTGAATGTGTTAATTAGCACCAATGTGGGAGAAGAGGGGTTAGATATCGCCGAATGCGACTTAGTAGTGTTTTACGACGTAGTAGCTTCTGAAATACGGTTTATCCAGAGAAAAGGGAGGACTGCCCGTCATAGAGAAGGGAAAGTAATAATCCTTTATTGTAAGGATACGCACGACGAAATTTACATGCAGATCGCTTTAGCTAAGCTCAAAAAAATGAACGTGAACTTAAAAGGCGAAAAACAATTTCAAACCGCTTATACGAATTACTCGCTTCCAGAAGCGCCTAGAATTAAAGAATTCCGAAATATCTCCGTAGAAAAATTTGTGCCTAAACTCCCAGATAGAGAGAGGCCGTTAAAAAAAACGATTAATGTAGATAAAGAAGAAATTAAAGTAAGAAGTAAAAGAGAAATACAATCGAGCCTAAGCGCTTTTTCTCGAGACAAACCACCTGTTCCCAAACCAATAATAATTAAATCTGACGTCAAAATAAACATTTCCTTCCCAGTAAAGTTTGGCTTGAGGAAAAAGTTTCAGAAAGACGGAATCTCGTTTGAAATCGTGAGGTCGATACTCGATATAACGTTGTTTGATAAAGTATTGGTCCAAGTAATAAACCCTCGGCAATTCGATGGAGATTCTCTTCGTAAAAAGTACCTTCTATTAAGCAAAAAGTATACCCTTATAATTTCGGCGTTCGACTTTGTAGATTTTGAAGAAGAGTTCGAAAACGAAGAGAAGCTTCTCAAACGAAAAGTTAAGGATTGGGGAGAAAATAACGAATTTCAAACGATTACGATTGATATTTCTGAAGAACTTCATTTTATTTTAAAAAACATTTACCTTCACGGAAGGTGACTCGTAATCAATGGAAGACGTAGCAATTAAAAAAGACGAATCGCCCTATTTAATATTTGCTTGTAAAAAATGTAGGGAGTATTCCTACGTGAAGACGACTCAGAAAACGAAAAAGTGTTTACGGTGTGGTCGAACCCATCAAGTGCGGGATATTTTGAACGACGGAGAAGTCGTATCTGGCATGACGGAAGCCGTGAATACCGTAAAAAGAAAACAGAACGAATTAGCAATGCCGGAATTTCGTTCGGGAAGCGATTTTGTGGTTGCTACTCAGAGTGTTGTTCAACCTAAAAAGAAAGTAAATCAGGTAAGAATCGAGGATCAAGAAATTAATTACGCAGAAAAATTTAGCGCGATGTTGGTGGAGCTTTCGAACTTATACAACCGATTTCCGAAATATATGATCGAAATTATGGCAGAAGATTACCAAATCCCTCAAATTGAGCTAAAAAATTTAATTAGAAACGCTAAAAAGAGCGGAGAGTTGACCAAAAACGACGACGATACGTATTGCAATCATAAGGAAAAAACATCTAAACTATTTCTATAGCGAACTCTAAACGATTTCTAACAATCTTTGCGTTTTCTAAACATATTAAATCAGATTTTAAAATCCCTCATCGAGTCCGCAAACTCTTGTCTCATAATAGTCTTATAGAGCGGGTCGCGTCTCTCGAACGGTATTTTCTCGTAACCTACATACACGTCCGGCATGTTTGAAGTTCCTAACACTTCAGAAAAAGGGATTATAATTTTTGATAACACCGCATCGAGGTTGTCGTAGGTCGCTATTTCAATAATTATTGGTTCGCGTTCTTCTTTTTTACTCGCTTCTAAACCCATCATTCTCGCTTTTTATCGATTTTTACCGCGTATAATTGGGAGAAGTATTTAAAAAAAAATTTGATTCGAAAAGAAAAAAAAGTTCAACGAGAATTATTTTTGTTAACCTCTTTAAGGTAAAGTTTCATAAAAAAGCGTTGTCGCTTCAAATATCCCTTTATTCGCTCCGAGTTCATATCGGGGTCGCCTTTGATAAGATTCTGAAGGAAGTTAAGCGCCTCTAAATTCTGCTCTTTGGTTTTGTCGAACTGTTTTATGATGTAATTGTCTTGTCCGTCTTCAGATTCAAAAAAGACCAAGAATTCCGTTATTTTCACTCTCTTTCTGTCGAGGATGGCAAACGGATCTTTTTCGGTCTTAGAATCCATTATACTACGCTTACGGATCGATCACATAAAAAGAAAAAAACGGTTAATCCAGAACAATAGTTTAAATACTAAAATTGTTTTGTAGTGATCATGCCAGGAGTAATAGATTTTTCTGACCTTTATACAATATCCATGTTAATAAAACTTGGAAAGCCTAAAAATAAAAAACAAAGACAAAAATAAATAAAAACCGAGTTTCATAGTTGACTTCCGCAATATTTGCAGAATTTAGCGTTGTAATCATTCGGTTGCCCGCATATCATGCAATGCCGTAAGTTTATGACCCTAATTTGTTGCGCTTGCTGGTTTTTGGAACTATTTTTAGCGAACAAGACGGTCTCCGTTGGGGACACTCGAATAGGTACGACAGATTCAGCTATAGATTGCTTAAGGTATCTTTTTACACTCCCGTTAGTAACCAACAAGCCGACCACTGGAAGAAAATATGCGATGGCGAGGTAGATGTTGAAGTGATACAATGTATAGGCGGACCCATAAGCGCCATAATCTTCTATTATTCGCTCGCTGCTCCAAGGTGTAAAGATTCCTAAGGGAGCGAACCACGTAATAACGATTGCGGTTGTTATCCTAATTATCATTCTGGTCATATCTAACTTTTTGATAGGTATCGTATTCACCAATTCTTTAAATTTTAAATACCAATTAGTGTGATTGCATTTAAATAAAAAAAGTTAATTTTTCCCTACGATTTTTTTGCACAAGTTAATCCCTAAACCTGTTTTGCGATTGAGCACATAGGGATTTTCTTTTTTTACTTTTGTAGCGGTGTGATATCCGGCGCTGTATAGTATTCTCGCCCTCACTCTCGCCACATTATTTAATCGTACGACCAAGTCGAATAACTCCTCACTAATTCCATAATGCACCCGAATCTTAAGCGTTTCGCACATTTCCGCAACTTTAATCATCTCATCTGCTATATCTGCGTCGGATTCGCTAAGGTGGACTGCAATAATCCCGATAAATGTTATAATCCTTTCTAAATTGTCCTTTGTGGTAAAAAGATCGCCCGCCATTATTTTGTGCCGTTCTAATATGTCGTCAATCGGTTCTTCATCGCACCATTCTAAGATAGGTTGGAGAAGTTTGTAGTTCCGGACCTTTATTTCTGCTTTTAACACTTCGTAAGCTTCTTTTACCACGTCTTGGTAAGTTTCTATGGCTGCGCTTTCGAGTTTGTATCGTATTAAAACTCCTGAAACTGGATAAAGATACAACCTAATAATAAGTTTTCCGAACTGCGAACATTTGATAGTTCCGTTATCTCTTTTGGTAATTAATCCCTTTTCGAACAAGTAATTGAGCACGTATTGGTTTTTTACCGACTTAGGAACTATGTCTTGGACGTACTTCTGAAAGTTCTGGTCGGGTATGCCAATTAGGTGAAGTAAAAAAGCGGTTATATGATCGCAAAACTCGAAAGAGAATTGATCGTCCGAATAACTGTTAGAGATTCCATTTTCAAATCCGCACGAGCACCGAATCCCCACATCGATATCGAACTCGGCAAAAAACACTCCAAAATCCGTTTTAATGTAGCCTGACACGTTCGATTTCGTTAACTTAGTGATCTTAATCTGGTGGTGATTGTGCGACAACTTCTCAACTTTTTTCGGATCGGAATGAAGTTTTAAAATGTTTACGGGTGTAATTTCTTTTATCATCAAGAGCTGGTCGATGGGAATTTGTTGACGGTCGGTTTTTTGTTTTGTTGTATACCAAAAGAAAGTTTTTTGGAAAAAAAGTTTTAGTTTGTCAATGGTGATGTTTTTTTCTTCGTATATCCGTAAAAGCACTTGTTCTTTTAGCGTGTTAAGTTTATTGAGTCCCGAAATTAGATCGTTGTATTTAGGAACGTAAGTTTCAGCGGGAAAAGCGTTCTGGAAGTAGTGATCTTCTATCCAATCCCGCTCGTCGACGTTACTTGCTAATAAATAGCCAAATCCTTCAGAATCAAGACCAGGTCTTCCTGCCCTACCAAGCATTTGGAACACTGAGTTAGCAGAGAATGGCATGAAGTAACTGAAACCATCTCCGTTCTCAAAATAACCCGAAAAGTTTTTTATGTTGTGCCCAGAAGTCACATATCTCTTAAAATCTTTTACGATGACAACTCGGGCGGGCACATTAACACCGGCACTTAATGTGGTGGTACAACAAATTACTTTAATTACCCGTTTTCGATAAGCGTCTTCGACAATTTTACGCTCTTTGGAAAGTAACCCTGCGTGATGGAACGCCACTCCACACTTAACCGCTTTTTTGAGTTCTGTGTGCCTTCCTTTTATTTTATTGAGCTTCTCTTCTATTTTTTTACACGCTTTTAACTCGGTTTCCGTGAGTTGAGCTTTAACCAAATTTTTGAGGTTGCTCGCCGTCTGTTGGGTGGATTTTCTCCTGTTCAGAAAAACTAACACTTGCCCCCCGTCGTTTAAGGTAGTCTTCAATATTTTCTTTATGGTGGAATTTTTATTTTGGGTAATTTCAATTCGATAGTGTAAGGGGACAGGTCGGGCGTCTGATAGTATTAATGTGTTATCGTTTCCCAGGGACGATAGCCAATCGTTGAAAAATTCGGGATTTTTTATAGTGGCGGAAAGCCCGATGAGTTGTGGCTGGTGTAAAAACTCGTTTAGTCTAACTATGAGGGATTCCAACCGTGGCCCTCGAGAACCGCCAGATTCTCCTAAAATATGAATCTCGTCTATAATAATAGTGGAAATATCGAAAATCCACTCTTTTTCGTTAAAATTCCGCAGAATAGAATCCATCTTCTCGTAAGTAGTTACGATAATATCTGCTTTTGCCAACCGAGAATCGTCCACGTCGTAATCTCCTATTGATAACTCGGTTTTCACGCCGAATCGCTCGTAAGCTTTCTTAAAATGGACATATTTTTCTGTTGCGAGAGCTTTAAAAGGGACTAGATAAATAGATTTGCCAAATTTTTGAAATACATTGTTTACGGCACTAATTTCTCCTATAAGCGTTTTACCACTTCCAGAGGGCGCACATACAAGGAACGACTTTCGAAAGAACAGTCCTTTTTGGATCGCTTCTTTTTGGATTTGTCGGAGCTTAAATATCTTTTGTTCGAACAATACTCGAAGGATACGCTCGTCTTGGACGTACTCAAATATTTCTTCCTCCGGTCCATCCTCATCTGGCGAACTCTTTGAGTTGGTATAATTAATAAGCGACATGGTGAGCAAATAATTTGTTAGTGGTTAAATTGTTGTTTTGCATTACATTTCTTAGGGTTGAGCAAATATAAAGGAAAAACCTTAGGAAACAAATTGAAAAAAACAAAAACTTTTGTATAATCAAATCTGTTAATTTTTAAAAAAACTGAAATTTTTAGGAAACTTTAATCAAACTAAAGAAGGATTTGAAAATCTAGTGAATAAAAAGAAGAAATATTATTCCGAGAGAGCGGACAAAGAAAAAACCCCTGTAAGATTACAAGATCTTAGATTGGCGATTTGGTTATTATTTGATAAGTATTACAATTCTCAATATTTTCAAGATGCATTTGGGTATAGATGTGTAGAAAATGGATATGTACATGGAAGAATGAATACAACAATGGGAAAACATATTACTTTAGAATTTATTGGAAAGAAGGTTTGGCCGATAGAAGAATTTTATGATAGCTGGGGTGAATACATATGCTTTGACATTATTGAGTATTTACATGAATTAATTGCAAAGCCGACATCTAAAAGCTTTCATGATTGGAATAATTGTGGGTGGCATGTATATAAAGCAGATAATGTCGAAGGCCAAAAGGAGTTTAGGAACGATGTAAACGAGTATTTGTTTAGATATAAAAAGGGAAAATTTGAATTGATGTCAAATGGAGAAATTTATTTTCGCGCTCCAAAACAGTTAAAAGAACTTATTACAAATCGTCCTCAATCTAAAGATGTTGAAAATATCGAGAGTAAAGTAGAACGTGCGATTCATAAATTCTCTCATTATACAACCAATGTTGACGAAAAGAATGAGGCTATACGAATATTAGCTGATGTATTAGAGTTTCTAAAGGTAGAAATTACAAAACATATGTTAAGGAAAGATGGATCGCGATTATTTGAAATTGCAAATACTTTTTCATTTAGACATCATAATGGGAAACAACGAATTGATTATGATAAAGAAATATGGACAGAATGGATTTTTTATTCATACCTAAACACAATTAATACTTTAAATAAAATACTAGATAAGCAAAAATAGAGTATACTTTATAAAAATTGGGAGTCAAACGTCCTTTTTTCTTCTAAAGATTGATTAAATTCTTTTAAAAATGTCAAGATGCTCTGCAATACACATTCAAAGATTTCTCTTGTTTTAGTTTCTTTGAATTGTAGTCAATTTTTCTGTAGCTTCAAATTATTAATTGTCATTATTATTCTTATTTAATAAAGAAAAAGAAATAGGTTTTTACCGGTTCACCTACCAAACAATGCAAGGAAAAGAAGATGATTATGATTATGAATGAAGATGAATTGAATAGAAATTCTTGGCGGTATGTTGGTAAAAACCATACTATCGCTATAACTCGAACGTATATAAATAAAAAAGCACGATAAAAAATAAAAAATGCTGAGGTTGTGTTCCAAGAAAAATAACGAGAAAAGACTTATTAGTCTTAATCGCGGTTTTTTAAGTAACGATCAAAAGATAATTCAATTATTATGCAAGAAAAATTAAAATGGAACGCAATCGGTTTAACAAGAAAAACTCAATTGCTTCAACAATATATTTTAGACGAAAAGAACGCAATTCCGAACGATCACACTAATAAACACGCAAAGATGCAGAGGTATTTAGACGAATTAGATCACTTGCTTGAGCGTATGGAAAAGATTGAAAAGATTCTTATCCCTAAGTTAGAGAAAATATTTCGGTTAAAGTTTACCACTCCGGAATTAATTATGCTCGCCCTGTCAGACACAAGTATTCGCAACATATTTGAAGATTTGAACACCCACTTTGTTAACGACTCGAATAGACCTTTGAAGGAGGAGGCGTTGTTTGATTTGGCAAGCTCGGGAGACGCAGCTAAGGTGTTAGCTCTGATTGGGGACGCGGCTCTTGATTTAGCGATTATCCAATTATTGTGGGATTCTTCTTTATCCACTACCGGCAAACTCACTGAAAAAAGGAAGGAAGTGGCATCTAATAGCAACCTTGCGAAATATTGCGACCAATGGGGTTTACATGGTTGCCGGTTAAATAGGTTTAGAATTATAGAGCCAGAAGTCACGAAACTTGAAACGATAAACCACGATAAAGGCACGCTGGTTGAAGCAATTTTAGGTGTTATTTATCTGGAGTTTGAATTAGAAGTTTTACTCAGGATCGTCCCTTTGATTCAATAGTTTTTACGAATAATTTAAGCTGTTTTTATTTTTAATTATTATTTTGATTTTGACTCTATGTTAAATTCGATAGTAACACGATCTCTCGATTTTTTCTTTAAATAACCTTATGTTCTATCCGTTTTGATCCTTATGACAGATGTATATGGAACGCAAGAAAACGTAGTTGTAGAACCTTCCAGAGACGATCTTACTAAAATTAAAGGTATAGGTTCTACTACAGCGGAAAAATTATACAACGCTAAAATTATATCGGTAAAACAAATTGCTGAAATGACGCCCGAGAGGTTATCTGAGACTCCCGGAATTGGGTTAGCTACCGCCACGAAATTTATTACCGCAGCTAAGTATTTTTTAGAAAGTTCTTCAAAAGAAGAGATCGTACGCGAACCAATTCAAGTTCAAGAGGAACCAAAGGTAGAATCTACATTTCCCTCTATAGAACATTACGAGATAGAAGAAGTAATTGTGGAAGAAGTCAAAGAAATCGAAGAAAAAGAGGTGTTCAATGATGAACCTAACACTGAAACAGAAATGGAAGAAAATTTCGATAGTTCGCAGACGCAAGAAAAACATTTTTCCAACAAACACAATTATTCTAGCTTAACAGCTTCGTATCCTCCGATATCAGAACATCGAAAAAGGATTACTAATCCTATTGAAGTAGAAGAAGTAGTACTGGAAGAAGAAGAGCTTACCGTCGAACCAAAAATGATTCAGATACCTGAAAATATTGAATTTACTACACAGCCTGAAATAGAACAGATAGAAGAATACGAAAAAGAAGAAGTAGAATCTACCCAAGAGATTGTTCTTGAGGGCGATGAAGTGGAATTAACTTCTGAAGAACCTCGCAAGATCGATTTCGAATATTCCAAGGATGAAACTTTCGAGAGCTTTATACACCAACAAATTAGCGATACTTTCAAGGATGCGGGGTGCTACGAAATCCCTCGCTCGTTGGAATCGTTAAAACGATTTACTTCAAATCTCGATTATCTGGGGTGTAAATTAGTGAAGTTTTCCAACGACGTGAGAATTCTGTTCTTGTTTCCTGTGAAACGGTTCGATCGGGAAGGAACGGTGTTAGTTGACGAAAGAAAAATAGAGTTAAAATCGTATCCAAGTAAAAAAGACCTTGGAGCTTATTACGACGTAGAACAAACAGCGAAAGACTTGTTACAAGTCAGAGATTCGATGTACGAAGATATAGCGAACGGTCAGAACGTTCTCGCGTTTTTCCAAAAATATTTACAAATTAACCTTTCTTTAGAAAAAGGATTTGGAAATAAAAGCGCGGTCTTTCTTTCCGGAGCTACTCAATACAAGGTCTTTATCGAACCAATCTTACTTTGCTGCAATCCTCCCAGAAGCATGGAAAAATCGCTTGCCTTCCCGTACCAAAGAAGCACTAACCTTCACGCCGTTACCAGAACCGATTTGAATCCATTGGTCAAGTTCTTAGAAAAAAAAAATCAGATGATCGAGAAGAGAACGAAAAAGACGAGTTCAATTAAGGAGTATCGACAAGCAGAAGATATTTTACGCTCAAGCGTGAGATACGCTTCGATCCCGGTCTTCGGATATTCAGCAACGCTATTAATCGTCTATTTCGCAGAACTCTATTTCTTATTGCGACTATTTAACACCATCGGGTTTGCCGTCGTAGGGATTTACCTTTCTTTACTCGCGTTTTTTTATTTCAGAGCGTATAAAACTAAAAAAGAGTTCACAAATCAATTCGAAACTCCCTACTACCAACAAAACTTAGAGTTTAGCGAGACTGATTTGTTGGATTTTAAGGTGGAACTAACAGACGAGTTGCTAACCCAGTTTGGATACGAATGTTTAGAAAAAGGCGCAAAATTCGGGGTGATAGAACAGAGCGAAACGAACGCTTTAAAACAAACCGTAGAAATAAAACGAGCAGAACCAGAATTTAAAAAAATGTTCGAACCTGAACAAGTAGAAGCTACGACTGTCAGTATACCGACAACAAAATACAAGACTAAATATCAAAAATTTCTAGAAGACTCTTAATTATTTTTCCTTATTTTTTTTTTCTTTATTAACTCTCGCGTGTTTTACCCTCTAAGTGAACATAAATAGAACATAACGCAAAATGTCTATAAATAGTAAATCAGGATACAAAATAATCTTTTTAGTTGGCCTTCTCCTTGGCTTTGCGTCTATCTTTTTAGATTGGTATTATCTCCAAGGAACGCTTGACAGCGGAGAGACCATTGTTTCGCATATTTATAACGTATTGTTGGGTTGGAGTACTCCGTTTGGAAAAGAAAACGCGTTTAACGATTCTTACGCCCCACAGAACGCCGTTATGCCCGTTGTGATTATCGTAGTCTTTATCGTTTTGGTTTTCCTATCTGCCTATTCAGCGCTATTTCACGACGTAGAAAAGGGCGACAACCTAATAAAAGTAAAAAGGTTCGGATTTATCGCGATCTCGTTAGTCACGCTAATCGGATTTTTTGTCTTGGTGTTTCCACTATTTTTTTTGCTACCTAACGGGCTTTATTATCCTTTCATGGTTTATTACGATTACGAGTTAAAACTTACGCTCTCCTATTCAATTGGTCTTGGATATTTGTTTCAAGTACTAGCTTTCGGATGTACTTTTCCTTACGCAATGTTTAACCAATCGGTATTAAGTAATTTTGAAAAAGAAAAGTTTGCTCCGGCGAAAGTTATACAATCTTACATCGAAAGTTCAAAAGAATCGTTCGATTTAGACAAATTGATTGCCCAAGAAGAGTTTGAAATCGAATCTGCTAACCAGTTAAAGCAGAAAAAGAAACCCAAAAGCGAAGTAGGGCAGATTTACGAAGAATTTTTAAGTTCGAGGGGGAAAAAGTGAGCGAGCAACTGTTAGATTTAAAACTAAAACGACTTATCCAGCTCTGTAAAGAAACGGGCAATTATAGGAAGTTGGCAGTGGTGAGTTTTGTGCTCGTTAGCAACGCAGTAGACGAAATTGGGATTAAATTAGGGTTCAGGTCGAGGGAAAAAGAATCTACTGAAAATATTTTTGAGTATATGAAACTCGTAAACAAAATATTTGCCCTTAATTTCAATATTTGCGTGTTCAGTCCCGAGTTAATAGATAATTTGTCTCGAATAGAGCTTTTATTTTTGAAACGAAAAGGGGATATAAATCTCGAACACGTAAAAGGAGTAATCGAAGCGTATTACGCTCTTAGGAAGTTGGAAGTCCCTAACTTACACGAAAGCATAAATTCGGAAGCGTTAAACCAAGACCGTACGGTGTCTATGTTCTCTTTTCTCTCAGGTCAATCTAAAAGAAGAAAAAACGAGAACGCGCTTAATCCGATATTGATGCAAAGGTTTAAAGACGAGGAAAAAGCTCTTCAAATACAGCTCGATAGCCAATTCGATAAAAACGCTTTTGAAAAGATTTTACGCTTGAAAACGGTAAGAAAAAGATTAGAGCAAAAATCGACAGGAAAAATTGCAATATCAGGAGCGTTAAAAGACAACATATCGTATCGGCAATCGAAAGAACACATCGGGCAGTTCATGGTAGTCGGGCTTATTATATTGTTCGCAATGATCGGCGCCGTGGTCTTAGTCGAGTCGTTTATGTTTGGAGTCTTGTCAATATCTATTAGCAATACTATTCTCATTTGCGTGGGAGTAATAGTGGTCTTAATTTTTGTAAACAAATTATATTACGGTAAAAGGTGAAAAAAAAAATGGTAAAATCGTTTAAAGATTTTTTATTCGAAGACAATAATAACGATGGGAATGGGAACGTTAAAGAAAAATACGAAAGTGGGAAAAAATCCGATGACGAATCGGATAAAGACCCGTTTCATAGCATTTGGAACACGTATGCTTCTTATAAAGATATCAACAACGTCGAGACTCGTAAAAAAGCGATCTCGCTTGTGGTAATCGAATTTATATTGTTCGCTTCTCTCTTACTAACTACGAGAGATTTTGTGGTTTCAATTGCCGTACCCGCGATTGTCGGGTTAAGTTTCGCGTTAGTGTTCCGCAAAAATTTCTTTGGGTTGCGCCACCTGTTAGAGTTTGGAGCGTTTAATCCGTTTCAAAATTTAACTTTCTGGCAGACCAACTACGATAAGAAAGATTACGATAAACCCGAATACTACAAATCGGTGTTGTATTATACTAATCGCAAGGATATGGTAACTACTGGCGTCAGCGTCTTAAAGGTTGAGGTCATGCCCGAAAACGTTAAACCTTCCCTCCATACTTTTATCCAAGGATTGTACGAAAATCAGACGCCGTATACTTTCCAAGTCGTCCACAAACCGCTTCAAATTACTGACGGTAGAGCTGTCGACAAAAATTCTACCTTTGAAACGGTAATTTTGTTTTCTACCTATTATCAAATACGCGGGAAGATTACCAAATCGAAATTAAAGAGGTTAGTCAACGAACTATCGAGAAGCGTTATCGATTTAAAAACAAGTATCACCTCAAACCTTCACCACTTCAAAACTTCGTTATTGAACGATCAAGAGTTGGTTGAAGCGTTTAGGAGCACCGTTTTGAAACGAGACGTTCCAATAGAATCCGACTCGAAAAAAATTACGTGTAGAACCGTGCGCCCTAAATTAAGCGCCTTTATCGCAAAAGCGAGCTATATCGTTGGGTTAGCAGTATTACTCGATGTGTCTTTGTTAATTTTTGATTTACCTTTACTCTATCGATTCTTACTCAACGCGGGGGTTGTAATAACGCTTATATTTGTCTGGTGGCAGGAATTGTTCTTCCAGATGTCAAAAAATACGCTGTTTAAATCAAAAGAAATCGAAGTGATCGATCCTTTTACCAAGATAGAGTTTTTCAAGTCGAGAAAAACGCCTGAAACCATTTTTTACCAAATAGAAGGCGTAACAACGGGAGGGATTAAAATGGCAAACCTCTACTTTTGTAGTCCTCCCCCTTTTTGTAAACCAGACAAATTTTACGAGTCCTTAAACAAAGAAGGTATGCCGTTTACGATTACTTTTGAGTTGTGCCCGATAGACTTCGAAGAATTCGACCGCGAAGGATTTGATTATTTAACAGATAAAGAAAAATTCGTTTTGTTAAAATACGGAAACAACGTGGATCGGAGAGAAAAATGGCTAAGAGCTCAGGCGGGTATTTGGGGTGTTATCGCTACCTATTCTACTTCGGTTGTTTCTAACTCGCCTTCTCTCTCCTACGAGGTTATGGACGGGATCGAACGGCGATTAGTACGACAGTTTGGAGTGTTAGAATCTAGTTTCAACAATAACTTTCCGAATTACAAGTTTAGAAAGTTGCGGAACAATTCTTTGGAATCGGGAGTAACGTTCGAAACGCTTAAAAACAAATTTATCCTACGGAACGGTACGCACCTCAATTATTTGTTGTTTTCGGGAAGAGTTTTACCTTACTTAACCACGATCTCCAACCAATTTAAAAAAGGGATCGAGACTCGATTAGCCGCAGAGTTTAACACGCCCCTACATCTTAAGAACGATATTACCGTTGGCTACACGATTAACACGGAATACCTAGAAAATGAAGTGCCTGCCGGTTTTCTGTTCGACCAAGTCCGTAATTTATTAATCACGAACGGTACAAACACGAGTCGAGAACTGCTTGCTCAGAAGATCGTAGTTGAGCTGATTAAAGCGGGCTACCCCTCGGTAGTGTTCGATTTCACCGGTAAATGGTCCAAAGTTATAAGAATGTTTCAAGGCTCCATCTACGAAAACCAGTTTATCTATCATAAATTAGGGAAAACTATCGTGATCAACCCGCTTCGGTCGGAGATACCCTACGACAAAAACAACCCCGCCTATTTAGATTATATGTTTGACGCTTATGCGTTATGCTTTAAGAAAGACGAAAGGACCATCGAGACGTTCAAAAACACCATCCTTCGAAATCCCGATATAGACGTGTCTACTTTAGTATTAGACTTAACTTCTCAACGCGACTGGGAGAAATCTTCGGTTACGGAAACATTATTATCCTTCTTTAAAGAGTTTACGCCCCAAGAATCTTCGTTTATCCAGCGACAACAACCTCAAATGGTAGATTCCGCCTTGGCGCACGAGTTCATTACCAACGACAAAACGATAATAATTGACCTCTCAGAAGTAAGAGATTACGACAAACAGTGCTATTTTGCTTTTGTGGTATTGTCAAAAATGATTCATTATTTGAAGACCGGAGAATCGTTCCATCCCAAATTTATCGTGCTACCACACATCGACGTGGTTTTTGACGGTTTTTTCTTGGATAAAAAGATTCAATACGGCAAGATCGATAAATTTTTTACCCCGTTTGTGGATAAAGGTTTCGGAACGCTATATTCTTGTTCACAAATAAGGTATTTACACCCGAACGTGTTTAATTACTTCGATAACATCGTAACCTTTCGAGCGTCCGATAAAAGAGATGTGGCGGTGCTCAACGGACAGATGAATTTAGAGAACTTGCACGGGGTTGGTTACTACAGCAACCGGAGGAACGAAGGTTACCAGACGAGATACATCGCAGCGATGAAACAAAACGAGGCGGTGGTTAAACGAGAAGACATCTACCAATCATTCCCCGTACAACTTGACTTCGAAGATTTATTGCTCGCTACGCCATTTTCGTGGAAAGAAGTCGTGAGCTACATGGGAGATCAAGGCTACGATTTAGAAAAGACGAAGAACAAAATCTTGAAAAGAGCCCAGACTACTTTGTTCGAAAGCGACTTTGCCGGTTATAGCGATTTAATAGAAGGCATCATAAAATTTTTAAACAACATCCAAGCGGTAGATAAGGTTGGAAACCTCTACAAAAAAAAGGTGAAACAAGAGCTTCGAACCACGTTGCAACCTTATATCTCAAGGATTACAAAAGATAAACAGAGAGAAAGACAGATAGTTAACGACGTGTTTGATATTTTGGTAAGCAAGCAATATCTCACGGAAAGTCACCCTCGAAGAGCTAGCGGCTCGGAATCGATGCAAACTTCCTTTGCGGTCGGACCTCACTACCAGAGAGTCTTAAAAGATTACTACGATTCGCGCGATAGTTCAACAATAACTTACGAACCGGTGGAATTGGAATCTGAACAAATACCGTATTCAGAAGAAATACCCGATCCAAGCGTTTTAGATGCGATTAAGATAAGAAGTGCCCTGTCCAAACATTTCGCTTCGATTTTCTATTACGAATACTTCACCATGCACAAGAACATGAACTACAAAAAATACGAGAAAGTGCTTAAAACCGCTCGGGACTTGCTTCCAAAATTTTTACATAGCGTGTACAAAGAATATTACAGCGTGAACTACGCAGTAACTTCCGACGACATCAACAAATTTGCTAGTAAATTCGAGAACATTGAAGGGTTTCCTTTTACAGGAAACGAGTTGCGACAGTATTTATTACTAATCGAGAATTTAGAAGTAACTGACCTAATTAGTCTAGCTGAAATTTGTAAAAACGTCTTTAAGACCTATTCCACGATTTTTGAAGGTTTTCGAAAATATGTTGAGGGAAATTTGGGGATGATATAATGGCAAACGTTCAAGCAGTAAAGTATTACGAAACGTTAGTAGAAAAAATAATATTCAACGAAGACGAGTTAGAAACGCTTAAAATTGCGATAAAAAACTTTACCGAAGGAAAAACTAACGCTAAAGAACTAAAAGAGTTGTTGCTTCAATGTCGAGGTCGCATGGTAGAAGACATATCGGAGCTTACTTTTATGATCGCACAAAGGTCGCAAGCTGAGATACCTACGCCTCAATCCGCCTCTCCGACAAAAGTTGAATCGCAACTAAGAAAGGAGATACAAGAAAAAAACGAACTATTGGAGACCGTGGCGAGGCGAGTAGGTAAATTAGTATCTAAGCTTTCAAAAGGAGATTCGAGCGAAGATCAGAAATTAAACTCGATTGACGAAGTTAAAGAAGAAATTGAGCGGTGTTTAAACCAAATTGGCGCAAAAGAATGGATTGACATGTGTTATTACGCCGATTACAAGTTTTTCGCGAAGTTATACCCTAAGTTAGAAGAACTCTACGAGGAGCGATTCGGCGAAATTGGTAAAAATGGTCAAGACGCGTCCGAGGGAAAAGAAATTATGGCCAACAAGATGACGATGCTCGGCTTTCCCGAAGACATCGAAACGATAGTGATTAAATACATAGTAATCCGAAACAAATTCCACCACAGCATGGTCGATTTAACGCCGTCCAACTTAGGGCTAGCGCGCGAGGCGTTCGCAAAAGTGTTGGTCCATTTAATAGTAAGCAACTTAGAACCTGAACTTCTTTTGAACAATAGGGAAAGTTTTTACGCCGTCTTAACGGATTTTTTTACTCGTCGACTCACGGGCAATCCTGCGTTTCGAAAAAGAATAATAGAAGAATTTGAAATCGCTTTTCAGGTTTAATTATTAGCTCTTATAAAACATATATTTTATAAATCTCACCTAGTAGGATTTTTAAGTGGAGTCTTCATAATATTCTTTGAATGTATAAAATGTAGATAATTTCTTTTAAACGATAGGGAAGTTTTATACGATTGTTTAGCAGATTTTTTCTCGCGTCGGCTCACAGGTAATTCTATCTTCCGCAAAGATTTTATAGGACGGCTTAAAACCGTTTTTTAATATTATTACTTCGTTTTCGCTTTTAATTAACCTTTTATTTGCGAATTTTATTTATATTTAAAATAGAATGGTGAACTTTATGGAATTAAGCGAAATAAGGGAAATTGCTAGAACTAACATTAAAGATCTTTTTAACACAACGATAGATAGTATTGTAGAAAAAGCCTTCGAATTTGAGGATAAGGATATAGACGAGTATTTAATATCCACCCATTTTGCCTTTAGAGAAATACTTAACGAAACGAAAGGAACCGGAAGAGGAATAGAAGGCTTTTCGGAACTATGGTATTTCTTGTATATTAAAAAATTCTTGGAAAGATTCTTGAAAATTGAATTTGAAACTATTAAGACAGCTACTCCTAAAGGAGGTCATCATCATTTCGAAGCGAATTATAAGAGAAATAAATTGATTTTAAGTTCAGATATTTCGATTGAATCTAATTTTAAGTTAAAAATTAGCAATAAATCAAAAATAAAACCTGATATTTTCATTGGGATAAAAAAAAATAATATGGAAATCATACCTGTCGCTATTTTCGAAATTAAACTATTTCAAAGATACGCACATAACATAGAAGGTGTAGTAAATCGATTCATAGAAATGAAAGACATTTTAAATACAGATAATAGGGATCTACCTTTTTTTATTTTTCTATACTTGCAACACTCCCAATATAGTTTCAGTAAAGAAAAGCAAGATAAATTTAATATTCAAATAGAAAGATTCAAGAACCTATTCGGAGAAAAAATGTTAATGATCAACAGAATATCAAAATGGGACGAAGTATACGAAAATAACATCGAGGGTTCCATTTATCAGATTATGGATGAAATTGTATCTCTTATTAATTTAAAAAATTAAGTAAGCTCTCTGCTTTTCAATAAGTCTTAAAAATGAGTTATCTAAAGAATAAAATAAAAATTTTAATGAACAAATGTTTTATTCTAATAGATTGCCACAAAAAGGACAATATTTCCAATTTAAATCAGAATTACATTTCGAACAACATTTTAAAGATTTCATTCCTTTTACCCATCCTTGAACTTCTTTTGGACGTCTTATTTCTGATTCAGGAACTTTTTCAAGTTTAACGTTTTGTAAATCAGAAACAGAGACTTTCGATTCTTTTTCTTTTTTTTCCATAGCTTGCTTAACCAACACTTGAACAGATTTCATAATTTGATGCGGATTAATTCCTGGAACAACGATTGATGTTAGTATCCAAGCTACAATTTCGTTTTGATTTGGAAATTCAGAACCTTCGTAAGTTTGCGAAGTAATAACATCACGACCTTTTAAAAGAATTAAAGTCCATTTTCCATTAACAGTTCCTAATTGAATCCGATAAGATACTCCTGGTATTCCAAATTGACTACTCAATGGGAAAAATTTTTGTTTTCTTTTTTTTTTCATTATTTTTTTAAAACTTCTTTTTTTGTCTAATATCAAGATTAGAATAATCACTCTCGATTTTAAATATGTTTATTTTTGCTTATTATAAAAATATAATTGTTTATATTTGTTTATTCTTGTTTACGTTTGCGTACGTTCATATTTGGTTTATTACATTCATAAAACTTAAATATTGGTAATGATTTTTAATACACATGAATAACCAAAAAAAATTTATTTTGTTTTAATTTAATTTGAAAATGAAATACAAAAATCATTATTAATGAACATCTGACATTATTATATTATGATAGATAGGAACTTCATAAAAAATTGGATACCTAATAAAAAAAATAAATATGAAAAGGAGTATGAAAACATTCTTACAACAATTCAAGAACAAGATTTGTATATTGATTGGAACATTTTTGAGAGAATTTACAATTGGAAAGCAAGTAGGAGTAAAAATTACTTAGATAAGGAAAACAAGGAGCTATATATATCTGCCTTCAAGGAAATATCTGATTTAGACGATGAGGAAAAAATTAATTTTTTTAAAAAAACTATGCATAGAAAAAAGCTGCCTGGTATTTTAGAACCTATTGCCTCAACAATTCTACATTTCAAGTTTCCCGATAAATTTCCAATTATAGACGTAAGAACTGTAGGAACGTTAAGGGACAAAGGTTTATTGCGGACAAAAAAAATAAGTTATAATGATTATAGAGAAGAAATCTTTAAAATATTTAAGAAATGTAAGGAAGAATTTAGTTTTCGTAAGATAGATAGAGCCTTATTTACATATAGTGAAGAAAAAGATAAATTATCACGCGTTCTAGAGGAAGAGAAATCCATTGATTTTTTTGATACCATTGCAAACCGTTTGTTAAACCCTCAAGAGAGAAAAATGGAATTAATTAGGGATTTAGAGAAGTGTTTTAAAGGTAAACTTGAAAAATTAAATGATTTGAAAAATTAAGTAAGCTCTTCGCTATTCAATAAGCCTCAGAAATCTTAAAAATGAGTTATTTAATTATCTAAAGAATAAAAAAAAAAGAAAAATTTGGGCATAATTAAAGAATATTAGGTATTAATCTAGCTTCTTGGACTTCCATGTTGATGTAATCGAATCCTTTCAAGTTTGGAGCTAAGTTCTTTGGTTTGATATCCAAGATTCCCGAGAAAATTACGTCTACCGAAAGAAAATCGGCAGTTATCCTTACGAACGGTGCAAAAGAGCGAGCTCCAATGTTACCCGCCATCATCTCCTCGAACGCCCCAGGCTCTCTATCGTATTTTTCTCTGACTCCTGGCATTGTGAAAACTTTTGGTAACAATGCTTGGTAAGTTGCGAGGTTGATCTCTTTTTTTAGGTTGGAAAGCTCTAAATAATTGAACTTTTTAGTATCTAACCCGTAAGTCTCTTCGTAATCAACGCTATCGGGAGTGAACCACCACGTAAACAAGAATGGAACGGCCCAAGACTCGATCATAGGAATGTTCCGCTTCCGAGCCTCTCTGGCAATGAAGATAGAAGTAGCAGGATCGTCTAGGGTTAAAGCAATAACTTTTACGCCTTCAAGGACTGCGTCAATGTTTCTTTGAGAAATTTTGAAAAACTTCCGCACGCTTACTTCGGGATCAATTCTTTGTAAAAACTCTGCTACAACATCGATTTTTCTCTTACCAATATCGTCCATCGTGCAGATTTGTCGGTTTAAATTTGACTCGTCGAACACGTCAAAGTCGCAAATTACTAAGTTCTGGCAGCCTGCTCTTACTATATTTTCCGCGAGCGGACCACCTAAACCGCCTACTCCAAGCACTGCAACTCGAGTAGTTCTTATTGCCTCTTGCTCTTCGAAGGTAATCGGTCCTATGTTTCTTATTACGTGCTCCCAATAAGGTTCTGACCACGATTCTAATTTTTGGTTTGTAAACATATTTTTAACAACTGTTTTTGTTTTTTGTTTTTGTTAAGATTTATTAAAGTTACAGCGGTCAATCGGAAGTGATATATAAAGAAAAAAATTGATAATTAGTTATTAAGTTTTGAAACAACTTTGTTCTTACGGTCGAGTTTTTCTTCATCATTAAGTTTTTCTTTCAAAGAACTTAAAAAATGAGTTATAAAATAATTATGAGAGGGCTTAGAATCTTCAGATTCAGTATAATAGAAAAAACAGATTAATAAGTTACTAAGCAAATTAAGCAGAAAGAAGCTCGAGATTTTTTCCAATAAAATTTTAGCAATTTTCAGTTTTCCTCAATTTTTCTCTTTGTCCTTTAAATAGATTGGTCAAATTATCTCTCCATCACATAAAACATAGTTACAAGCCAAAAAAAAATGATTACTCAAGAAGCAATTTCTATCCCAAAAATAATTTCGCGCCAAAGACTTAATCCTGGGTCGGTTGACGAATTTTTAGATATTTTCGAGCAAGTATTGGATCTCGATCTGGAGAAGGGAATGGAGTTAGATTTTACCATAGATTCCAAGTTGGGCTCGGATAAAATTAGCCCTACCCTATACTTGGCAAAACCTAAGGACGCAGTTGAGATCTCTACCATTTGTATGGAAGTATACGAAGGCAAATATCCTTACAAGGAGATAGAAGATTCGAAAGAAGTTAAAAAAATGATAGAAAGTCCCGAAAATCATTTCATTCTCTTTAAAATCGAAGACGACGTCGTAGGTTGTTTTAGGTGCGCGTTAGACTTCGAAAATCGTAAAGGATACACCGGAGGTTTTATGGTTAGAAAAGAATACCAAGGAATTATCGACGTTACCAAATCAATCATCGGTTCCTACGTTTGGATGTGGAGCACCTACAAGGACGAGATACTCATGTGGTATTGCGAGAATAGAACCGCACACGCAGCTTCCCAATACATAACTTCGGTATGTGGGATAAACACGGTGGCGTTTTTTCCTAACAAAGACATATTTTTCGACAAGGTAGAATCGGATGTGATGGGCGTAGTATTTAGGGAAAAAGCGCTCAACGGCTACAGAGAACACCAAACACCGCTTCTTATTAGGAACGCGCTGGACAGTTTTTTACATTGTGATAATATTTATAAATTAGGAAATTTTAAGCTGGTAAATCCTGATGTAACCTTGGATTACGAAAAAATAGCAGCGCTCCAGAAAAACTTTCGAAAAGACTTGATCAAAGACAAATACGGCTATCAATACTTTCAGTTTTTTATATCAGGAACAAAGTCTTATTTTTCTTTTCTGCATACTCCCTGCATTCAAAACCTCGAGAAAACCAAGTATCACGTGAATTCGCCTGAAGAACTTTACGTATATTTAGAAGAATTTTTAAAAGTCATCAAAGAAAACCAAATTAGATACAGCGAGGTATTTGTTTCTGCGTTCAGTCCTGAACACCAACAGCTATTTTACGAGTTTGGGTTTAGGGTAAGGGGCTACGTGCCTTGCTGGTCTTATAGGAAGGAAGAGGGATCGTTCGAAGATTATGTAGTGTTCAACTATTACGAAGGGGAAGTTCCGAAACCTGAACTCCTTCCGGCGGGGCAAGAGTTAGTCGATATGTTAAATGTCCAGATAAATACTTAGATTTTTCTTCATCTATCAAATTGGATAAATGCGGTAAATAGGTTATTTCTTTGTACAACGCCAACTAATTCTGCCGATATATCTTTTTCTAATTCTTCGTTAATTCTGCGTAAAAGTTTGCTTCTTACTCTTGCTTCAACTAATTTAACTTCTTTCATTTATTTGATACCTCTTTAATTTTAGTTTAAAATCTCTTGTTTTTTTTAAAAAGTAACTATATATAATAATTTTCGCTATTTTTGCTAGGTTAAGGATAAGTCTTGATAATATTTTACTAAGAAAAGAATTAGGTTTTTTCTTTAAATATAACTCGCATCTAACAGAATAAACATCTATTAAAGTGTTATAAAATGGAATTAACTACGCAAAAAAAACAAGTTCAAGATGTAGAAGTAATAGAACTAGGCAAGCCCTATCAAATTAAAAAAACTTTAACGGAACTTTTATATGTTCCTGAAGTATCTTTAAAACCCAAAATCGTGTCTGAGATCGTCGCTTTTTACAAACACAAATCTATTAGCCCCGAAGACGAAATAGTGATGTTCGCAGCAATTCGAAACGGGACTAAGGTAGGGTTCGTGTTTTGCCAGATCGACCGAGATTATCGTAGTTACGGCATGAAATGCCCGACGTTCGGCTGGTTGCACGCTCAGAATTTCGAAGCGTGCGAAGCACTAATGGGGGAGTGTGAAAAGTTCGTGAGGGCTCATAAGTTCAAGAAACTTAGAGGTCCGATAAACTATCCCAAAAAAGTGGGAGGAATAGGTTTCCAGACCGAAGGGTTTGCCGCCCCGTTGATGAGCGGTGTAGCATTTAACGACCCCGGTTCAAACGTTCTAACCTACCTAGAAGCGTTAGGATACAAACCAGACGCAAAGTATTCGTGCGTAGACGCCTTCGTGAAAAAGTGGGAGAAAGGAAAAGAGTTAGACGAGAATGTAACGACTCGTTTTTTACAACTTAGCGAAATAAGAGCGTTAAAAGACCAGATATTAGGCTTAGCCAACCAATCGTTTTATTCGGTGTTAGCCGACGCCACAGGAGGGAAAGATCGATTTGAAGAAATAATGGAAATGTTTTACCACGCCAGCAAGAAGGTCAAAATAACAAATCCCGATTTCGATCCGCAAACCTACGCTGAAATGCCGGGCTTTTTAGAAACATGGAACGCAGCCGATCTCGAAAACATCGTCCCCACCAGTATTTTCGCGTTCGATAGAACTTCTGGAGAGCTCGTGGGAATATTGATGGCCCAATCTAACCTTTATCAGCTATGGTCTAACGAACCGCTAACGCACATGAACGTTGATACCGTAATTATCAAAAAAGAATACGCCGGAAAAGGTATATTCTCAGCGCTACACAACATTGGCAAAACACTTTCGTCTGCGGTTTACGGCTACGATTACTTCGAAGGGACAACTATTTGGGCTAACAACGATAGAGCGATTAAGGCTATCTTTCCTCACAGCTCCCCGCTAAGAACTCACTTTGTTTTCCAGAAGCGAATCTTACGGAAATAACCTTCCAACAATTTTTAATTTTATTTCTTTTTTATTTTTGGCTTAAAGATTATTTTTAGGATTTTTCTTTAAATATATGTGTTTAATAAAGAAAGTTGATATGAAGCGTTTGAAAGTCGTTACTAAAGACGTGATAACAATGTATCTTGCCTTTTTTGGGCTTGTTTTAATTGGACTGATAGCCGGAGTTACCACGGCACTTATTTTTTTGGGGATACCTACCGAATTCTTTATGGAAGTTTTGTTTGAGTTATCTCTGGCTTTCTTGTCAACTATTACGCCCTATTTTTTAACCTTTTTGTGCGTAGGTGCGTGGTATATAGTAGACCTTTTCGCTTTCTTGAAGTTAAGGAGAAAATATCCGACGATCAAATTTAAGCTCAACGATTTTTTAACGGTACGGTTTGAACGCGGCAAAACGGTTATATACGTAAAAGATGAGCCGTTTAGCATCTGCAAGTACTTGCTTATGAGGGTTCCATTGAGCGAAGTTAACGATTACGACTCAATCGACCAAGCAAGCGAGTTTTACAACAAACAGCTAGAATCCAAAATCACGCCACAAGAAATTGGGTTAAGTCCGGAGGAAGAATTCAAAGCACATTGCTCAAATCTACAAGTGTGGGTGGAAAATAATTACGATACCTGCCTATTACATAAAAATTTAGCGTTTCCCTTGATAACAAAACTTTCAAGCGTTGGAGACCCCATAGCTAAAAAAGCGTTAGTTCCAGAAATTTTGGAGCGGTTTAGAAGCAAGTCTACTTCGGTACAAATCTTTTTAATTCGAGAAGGATACTTCGGTTTTTTGAAAGATAGTTGCGTCGATGACTTATTTCAATACGTTGCAGATAAGCAGGTGTTTTATTACCTTGCTTTGTATTACGAGCTTTCGCTAGACTTACTGTCAGAGATAAAAGTATTAAATTTGCTCGTTGAAATGGATTCGATAAATTACATTAATAATATGGGGTTAGCAAATAGATACGTAAAAAATAACGATATTAGGAACGCAATCCTCGTGTTTAGAAAAATCCTGATGCTTTACCCCAACGACGAGAAGTCGTTATTCTTCTTAGCCCATCTGTATATGTTCGAAAAGAAGATAAATAAAACAAAAAAAACGCTAGGTCGAGTAAATAATATCAAGTTCAAATTCGCAAAATACAAAAACTTACGCGAGCTGGACCGCGGTATGCACAAGTTATTAAAATCCATATGGTTTGATAATGAGCCCAATTTTAGTGGATGGGAAGATATATTTGAGGATTGGTAGTTTGAAACGATTAAACCGACCTCATTCTCAAATAAAATTACATCAAAGCGTTTAGTATTTGCTTTATATCTTCGCTGATATAATGCCTGTCTTTTAACAAATAAATGAAATCTTCTTTATTTTGAGCGTAAGCTTCGTCTCTTTTGAAAACTTTTGTAAGAAATTCGCTGTCAACAAATGTAATAACGCTAAGGAGTATCCTAGGGAGATACTTAAAGATCATCCATCTATAGTAGTTGTGTTCGTCAATAATTTCGCCAAAAATAATATCTCCAAGATTTTCTAATAAGTTAATTTTTGAATTGGTAGTAAGCTCAATTAACTCGTCTCGATTAAAGTATTCGAGCCATCTAAATTTAATAAGCATTTTTAATCTATCGATTGTTCCACCTTCCAAAGCGTAAATTACTTTATCTTTGAGATTTTTCGTTATTTTATCCCCTAACTGATAAATTAAATCTTCGCATAATTCAAAATTATCGTATACACCAGCTCTTTCCCATTCAACAAAAACTTTTACAAAGGTTTCAAATAAGGAAGATTTCGAAGAATTTAACAAATCATACAATGATTTTTTATTAACGAATTGCAATAAATTCAACGAGATAATATACTCTACTTCGGATTCGTCGTTTTTTTCTAAATTGTTTAAGATTTTTGTTGGTAAATCGTGATATTTAAAAAACTGCACCTCTCGAAAAAAATGATCAGGAGACGAGAAAGCGTAATTATACCATTCGTAAAAGTGAATCATCTCTCCCAAATTATCGTAGTACATACACATTGCATCTAACAATTCTTCAATAAAATTTAATTTTGAATTGTTTATTAAAAATAAAGATTCTTTTTCCCCTAACACACTCCATACCATCGAAGCAAAACATTCGTAGACATAAGATTCTATAAAATATTCTTCAAGAGCAGATTCTAAATAAAGAGGTGCATAATTTCTAATAGAATTAAATAATATCCTATATTGAGAACATTCAGTCGAGCCCCTATACAGATATGGACAATTGCATATTTTCTCTAACAAGTATTGACCAAAATTAATGTTGGGATTATTCAAAAGCGATTTGAGCAGCGTTTCGTTAACATTAATAAAAGCGCTTCTACCTATCATGTCATCCAAGTCGTTCTCGTTACAAACCTTTAAATCTTCGTTTTTCGTTCTCAAATTGGTCGTTCTTATAAGATTTTATATCTTTAAGGATTTACGGTTTTTAAGACATTAACGTTTTTAAACATTATTACCAACAAAAGAGATTGAAACAAAGAAAAATCACCAAAACGAACAATAATTAGATTTTTATAACTTTCTTTCTAATATCCTCTGCACTTTATAGGGGGTTAAATTAGTCACTTGAGATATGTCTTCTAAAGAAGCGTTATTACGCCTCAGCTCTAAAACTTTAGATATTAGCGGAGAGTGTTTCTTAAAACGCTTGGTCTTGACTAGTCGTATTACGTTAAACGAGCGTTTATCCACTTTATGAAGTTTAACTTTTAGCTCCAAAGCCTTTCTGATCGAATTCGACGATTTAGATAACGAAATGTAGTTTTTAACTCCAATACGGGGGACTATGTTTTTTGAGATATGTTTCCCTAAACTACTCTGTTGAACGCCGGCTTGTTCACATATATCGCTCATCGGAATCCCTTTAACGTCTAATACTATTAAGGTTAAGGTACAGACGACTGCAGCGTTAACTTCCTCTTTTGTAAATTGAATAAAGGGGTAACAATACTCGAGAAGTAGTAAGGCGTTTTGGATAACTTTTTCTTCTAGTTGAAAACTTTTTAAAATAGAGGTAATGTAAGATTCAACGATAGATTTTTTATTTCGGGAGTTAAAAACTAAATAACGAGCAGTAACAGACCTTAATCCTGTAACGAAATTACCGTAACTCAGTTGACAATGACGCAATAATTCGGGAAGGGGAATTAGCGTACCACGAGTTTTTAGAAAAATATAAAGAACAATAACGCCCAAACTTTTCACCGCCCTATATTTTGTCCTCGGCTTAATGCAACTCCTAACGCGATCGAAAAGCTGTGCAAACTCTTCCGGTCGATTAAATATTTCCTCTACCTTGAATTCTCGCGAAAAATCTAAATAAAATTTTTTAACCTGCTCATCTATTGATTCCGTATACTGAGTTACTGGTTTTGTTTGAATTTCCATTTTGTATGTATGTAACTTTTAAAGCGTAGTTAAAATGAAATTATATAAAGAAAAATACGAATCAGAAAAAATAGAATTTAAAACATAAATTACTTGGTTAATACCCTTCTAATTTTAAAATAGATCGCTTACGAACTACAACTATGGCACAAGTTTCTCAAGAACGGTCTTGCTGTGAATGTAAAAAAAATATTCCGTTTGAAGAATTTAAGGCGAACCATCCTCAATATTCTAAGGAACGAGCCCTCCTCCTATGGAACGACGATCTATTCTCAATTTTTTGCCCTGAATGTTTCCTTACCGCTCCTGAGAAACCCTACAAAAAGAATAAGTACAGTTATTTTGAATCTTATTTGAGCCGTCGGAGAACGAATTTTCAGAAATTTTAACTTTTTCTTTAAATAAAACAGAAATAATAACCTAACATGATAGAAAGTATGCCCCTCACCCCGCTACAACTCCACGTGTTTCTATACGCTTTAGAGGGCAAGTGTCAATTCAGCGAAGACCAATGGAAGTGCGGAGGTCTGGAGTTTCCTTACGCGAGGAAAATACTTACTTCTATGGGAATCTCCCTAGTCGATCGAGAAAGAGTGTTAGAAATCTGCAAAGAAAACGGGGGGCATTGCGACTGCGAGATTTTGCTGAACGCAGCCCGATTTCTTTCGGGGCAAGAAACCGCGTAATATATTAGGAGGTGATTACTAATAAGTGTTGAAAGCAACGATTGGATGGTTAAGTGGCAATACATAATCGATAAAATTTCTCAGTTAATTACCGCTGAAGGAAGTAAAATCGTAATATTTAACGTCGAAGCTGAGAGAGACCCAAAAGCGCAGTTCGAGAAGTATCAAGCGACCTGCGAGACCGTGAAAAATATGTTTGAGGCAGTCGTGACAGCGAGTTTGCCGGGAGAAGAGCGAATATTTTGGCCCTACAAAGATGTCCAGTTTTATATTATCGAGGGAAAAGAAAAGGTTAAAACCACGGGTAATTTCGATAACATCAAACAAATATTGGGATGACTAATTTTTTTTCCCAATTTTTTTTTTTTAAATAAACTTGCTCCTTTTGGTCGTAAACAAATAAAAATAAAATGTAAAGAAAAAAGAGAAAAGAAAAATGACGGCAAACATTGCGTTAGTTAAAGTATCGTGTATCAACGATAGGTTAATACCTCTCGGACTTGCGTGCTTACAAGCGCATTTAAAACAAAACTCCATTCCAGTAAAGGTATTTAACTTCCGAACTACCGATTACAAGCTGCCGAAGGTTATTTTTGATCCGCTGATCCAATTGAACCTTACGGATTTTATTAGGAGCCACCAAGATTTTCCGTTGTTAGCCCCTATTGCTAACGATATGCTGAAAGGAAAAGTTCCCGACCTATCGGAAGGTTTTTATCCCGATTTAATGTACGATTACGCAAACAGAATGTTCGACACCCTTGAAGCAACTCAAGAGCGATTCCGAGCTACGATTGAATATTGTAGATCAACCGTTTTTGAAGCTCTAAAACGTTTTTCTACGGTAGCCTTCTCGGTCAATTACCTCAACATACCTGAAACGGTCGTAACCTCTTGTATTTTAAAACAAAATAATCCCCATTGTAAAATCGTGTGGGGCGGACCAACAATTTCTCAATCGTTTGAAGCTTTTAAGCTATTTTTAAAAAAAGGCGCTTGCGATGGTTTGGTGGTGGGCGAGGGGGAACAACCTTTGTTTGAGATAGCTCAGGACAAACATTTTTCCGAAATAAAAGGGGTAATAAGTTTGTTGAACAAAGAACAAATTTGTTATTCGCCAGGAGCGCAACTCGATCTAAATTCGTTGCCAACGCCTGATTACACCGACATTTCGCTGGATACTTACTATAATATTGCCTCAACTTACCGATCACGAGGATGTGCGAACCGATGTAAGTTCTGTGCGGAATGGAAACTGTTTGGACCTCGGTTTCGGTTTCGTTCGGTTGAGAAAGTAGTACAAGACGTGGAGACAATTGTAAAGAATAGTAAACCAGGTTTTATGCTGTTTGGCGAGTCGCTCATAAACGACGATCTGGACTATTTCGAGCGGTTATGCGACGCTTTGATCGAAAAAAATATTGATATCAAGTTCGGTACGCATTTTAGAGCAAATATCACCTCAGAACTTGCTAAAAAAGCTAAATTAGCGGGGTTCGAGGACGCTTGGGTGGGGTTCGAAGCGTTTTCTGACGAAGACTTGAAAGAAATGAACAAGGGAACGAGCGTCCATCAAAACATGGAAACAATTGAGAACTTAACTCAAGCGGGCGTGAACGTGATTGCGATGTTAGTTGTTGGGTTTAGCGACCTTAAAACCGAACTAACCAATTGCGAGAAGGTAGTAGATACAATTAAGTATTATTCCAACAAGAAAAATAAAAACGAAATATCTCTTCCAATCCAATTTCGACCGGCACCTATGTATTTAGTGCCTAGCTCGTTTGATTACAAAGAAAAAATAGATTCTGACACGAAACCTTGGAAGTGTAAAATAGTATCAACGCAAAACATAGACGAGATCAAAAATCTCGAACAAGAATTAAGCTCAATTCCGTACACTTTTGAACGCCCGATACCCAATCAAACGATCGTGCGGTTAATACGGCAAATTCAAGAAGCAGACAGAACCGCAGGATTCACAATTGGCGGAGTTGCGAAATATGTCATCGATTACGTGATGGAAGAGCGCAGACAGAATCGAAAGGCGCGGAAAGCTCAGAGAATTGGGGTGTCCGCTCAAAGGTTTAGCGATCGTGATAAAATTCGCGTGAAAGAACTGTAACATCTAATTTAGAACATAATAATTTATTTTTACCTTACTTTTTTTTAAGTATTATGTGATAAGAAAAGGGCTATCTTTTTTACAAGGTAGTGTGCTCCACTAGAAAAGTTTATTAGCATACTACAACCAATCATCTATAAAGGGAATTACGGGGTTATTGTGCAAAAACATTTTTTACCTAACGAGGTGAGCTTTTAGATGAGTATGAACTACCACGGATCGACCGTTTTCGAGTTAAATAAATACCTCTCAGTTCAATTTAGGAGTCGAAACACCGTTATTTACGTCAAAAATAAACCGTTTATTGCCTGTAAGTATTTGTTTATGAACGCACCGTCCATCGAGTCAGCTAAGTTTTTTGATTCTATTGACCAGATGAGCGAGTCTTTAAACGGGCAATTAGAAAGAGAGATTACTCGCGAGGAAGTTGGGTTATCGCCGGAAGACGAATTTTGGGGCCACTGCTCGAATCTTCAGGTGTGGGTAGAGAACGATTACGACACTCGCTTGCTCCACAGAAACTTGGCGTTCCCTTTGCTAAAAAAGCTAACTACGGTAGGCGGCACAAAAGCAAAAAAAAATTTTTCGAAAGAAGTAGCTAAACGATTTAAAAGCAGGTCCCCGACCGTTCAGAAATTTTTGGTCTTAGAAAACCATATGGCTCACTTAAGACGCTCTATACTGAGAAATTTAATAAATTACGCCGACGATAAAGAAGTATTGGAGCTTCTTAGCGCGCGCTTTAGCGAAAAAAAAGATTTTTCCAACAACTTGAAGGCTCTTAAGCGACTTCTCTGGATAGACCCGATCCATCGCAAAGCTCACTTAGTTTTGGCGTTTGTTTACTTAAATCTCGGCAACCTCGAAAAGGCAAAAATTGTCTTGAAGGAACTACTAAAATTATATCCTAAAGACGACGAGGCGATTAGTTTTCTCGCACAGGTGTATTGGTTCAAAAGAAATACAAATAAAGCTAACGAATTAGTTAAAGAATTAAAAAACGCTTCAGATCGTTTTATCGGTCGTAAAGAGTTCGTTCAGCTCAACTCTTACAAATTCTCTTTTCACGTTCCAGCGGATGCATTTAGGTTGGTGAAGCATAGACACGGGTGGTATTTCGACTTTCCATAGATTCCTTATTTATTTTTTACCTATTTTATTCCCTAACTTTTAAATTCTCGAATGGGCAATAATACTAGAATTGAATAATAACCATAATTTTACCTTAAGAAAATAATATGCCACGAGACAAGAAAGGTAAAAAGAATTTAATATTATCAATAATAGAAAAAAAAGTCTAACCCTAAATAAGAAATAGAAAATAAAAAGAAAATGTTACGCTTCGATTCTCTCTCGTTTCTGGAATCGAGAAGGAAAGTAATCTTTGTGGCGGTTATCTTGTTTTCTTTTTTGTTCCCGCAATAATTTGTTTACCAGCGCAACGGAACCTTGTTTTAAAAACAAACGAATAAATTTTAACTCGTTTGCACTTATAGTAAGCGACTCGAGGAACTCTGGGTGTCGATACGCTCCCCACTCTACGTTCTGGATTTTTTTCATTTTTTAAACCTCCTTTTTGAATACGCTAAAACCATCTCGTCCCAATTTTCGGGGTGGAAACAACCAGAAGGTATGATTTCCTCTGTTGAAGAGTCGACTTTGGAGCGAAAAAGTATTCTTTGATCGTGTATTTGAGGTATATCTTTGGGGTAGTTAATATTCATCACAACCTTTAGTTTTCTTTTTTATTATTTTTTGTATTACGCGATCTCTCAATTATATTTAAAGAAAAAACGTTTCAAAGGGAAGCGATTAAAAAAAATTTATAGACCGTTCTATTTTTTATACAATTATCAAATATCTTCCATTGTGGTGTATAATTCCGGGTTAGACGAACATAGGAGCAAAAAGGAACTCCCTCTCGTATCCAGCGGGGACGCTATGTTAGACGAACTCCTCGACGGTGGGTTCCAAAAGGATACGATTTATCTTCTTATCGGGGATAGGAAGCTAACTACCAAAGTTCTGGTTACCACTTCGGTTTCAGCGTTCGTCGATCGAAATTTCAATAAATTCGTAGCTTTTATCGACGGAAACAACCGGTTTAACCCGTATAGCATCAGTAAGCTTGCCATAAGTCGGAAATTATCACCGACCAGAGTTCTCGAACACATTTTAATTTCTCGAGCGTTCACTTACGACCAGATGATCGAAATACTAGAACATAGGATTACCGACCTTGAGAACGCGGAAATACTCCTTATCTCGGGAATAACTTCCATGTGGCCCAATTACGAGCAGCACACCTTCGAAGAGATGTCCCGAGCGTTTAACGGGATTAAAAAAGTGGTGGAAAAATTAAAACCCTTAATTATCATCACCGCCCCTCGTAATGCTTATTCTGAAATTAAGCCAGTAGGCGGAAATTCGCTCTACCATTTTGGACACGCATTGGTATTAATGGAACAAACTGAAAGAGAAATAGTATACACTCTTCTTCAACACCCGTCAATGCCTGAGAAACAAATAAAAAAACAAATTCTCCGAAAACCAAAACGGGGGATGAGACCGCCCATCAAAAAC
>SDBT01001947.1_pt1 | contig 37082 bp, 24 predicted proteins | sample 2277101 | NCBI WGS metagenome assembly SDBT01 (sample SAMN10404973, study PRJNA504765) | marine sediment metagenome | isolation source: marine sediment core GS10_PC15, 103 cmbsf | place: Arctic Ocean: Southern Knipovich Ridge | collected 2010 | reverse complement strand
GCATTTGTCGTTGTCATCGCAATCTATGGGGTCGGCGACGCACCCTCCTTGTGATTCTCTGCAAAAAGAGTTGGTGCATGTTGGTTCGGGACAGACAACATCTTCATGAGTGCAAACCGCGCCGTCACAAAAAGAATTAGTGCAAACCCTGCCATCGTCACACGAAGGTGAGGGCTGCACGCACCCTACGACAGGGTCACATGTTAGTGCGCATTCAGCCGATACACCGCAGTCCAAATGCGTGTATTGACAACCAAAGGTAAAATCACAGTGGCCACCGATTAGACAAGCAGTTTCTCCTGCGATGCATGCCACGATATCACAAGCCGCTTGTCCGCTGGCAGTAAGAAATAGCGCAAAAGCAAGTGCTAAGACAAATAAACTACTTGACTTCATTCTCTTTTAGCACTTCGAGGGACTGTATAATTATCTGGGTGACGAAAAATGGTCCCTTTGGCTAAGCTCGGATACGATTAGTATATAGCATATACTGACTAAGAACACTTCGATGCTGCAGGTGATTGATCCTCGAAGAATCGGATGGCGAGGACAAGGGGGCCAAAACTATGAGGGTGTCGAGCACTATCTCCGCTTTAGCAAGTGAAATAGTACGACCACCCTACAAACTTGGAAACAGTGAGCTCAACGCCGAAGAAGCAGCCGTTATCCTCCTCAGTGATGACATTCTTGCGGTTCAGGCATTCTGTGACGATAACACTATCCTGTGTTCGTCACAGGCTCTGTGGAGCGCGCTCTTTGAATGTACGTTCTCAGGACTCCATCCACTCTTCCTCGAGGTCGCCGATGCTCTTCTCCGTGACGAAATAGAGGGAGTCAATCCATACCCAGAGAAAAGCTACTACAGGCCCCTATTCTGGAGAGACAGCTACTGCGCAAGCTACGCACCGAAGGTTGTACACCGATCTGTTTAACATGCCACCGGACCTGCTAGCAATCACAGAGAAGCTTATGAACGACGAAGAGATTGACAGCGACGAGATCAGTAAGTTGCCAAACTTATACAGAGATTTCTGGACGGTGGGCGTCGTTCTCGCCAATCTAGACATGCCGAGAGAGACATTAGTCCCTTCCATGATGCTGCACGCCACGAATCTCCTTGGCTACATCTTCTTCCCCGAGGAGGTGCTGACACAGAAGACGCTTTCGGACATGCTAGACAGCAACTCACTCGACCAAAGCGCAATGCTCTTCGTTCTAAAGAGTAATATGAAGGTTACTGGTACCAAGATGTTTCTTTCGGCTACCGGCCTTGGCTACGCGAAGGTAGTTGGACTTTTCCTCGAGAGCGGAAAAGTCCAACCAGAAGCAAAGAACAGCGCGTCGTTGGTCTCTGCCGTTTCTGGTGGCCACACTGAGGTTGTTAGGCTCCTTCTAAAGGACGGAAGAGTTGATCCAGAGGCTGAAAACGAAAGAAATTTGCTGAGGCTGGCCTCGCGGAAGGGGCACACTGATATTGTTGAGATGCTGCTGAAGGATATCAGGGTGGACCCATCTGCACAGAATAGTGTGGCACTACGTGACGCCACCTGTTACGACCGTGTAGATGCTCTGAAGCTCCTTCTGGTGGACGGGAGGTCCGATCCGACAGCCAAGGACAATCAAGCAATAGTCTATGCTGCTGAAGGAGGGAACATCAATGTATTGGGGCTCCTTTTGGTGGATGGGAGGGCTGACCCGGCTGCACAAGATAACGCAGCCATTGTTTATGCCTCTCAACAAGGACAGACGGAATCTGTCGAGCTTCTTCTGAAGGATGGAAGGGCTAACCCCGCTGCACAAGATAACAAAGCGATCAAGGATGCTAGACGGCAGGGTCGCATAGATGTTTTGAAGCTCCTTCTTGCCGATGCTAGAGTCAACCCGAACGAACACAAGAGCTCTCTGCTGAGACACGCCTACGAGAGTGGTGACCTGGATGTCCTTAGGTTCCTTCTGGAGGATGAGAGGATTCTTGTGCCGACCGGCCCAGATGAATCGCTCTTCAACAGCATCGGCAGCTGTAGAGTGCATGGCAACCGAGAAGAAGCCTTCAAGCTTCTTCTGGTGGACGGCAGGTCCGATCCGTCGGCCGGAGATAACAAATTGGTCATCTTGGCCTCGGAGAAAGATCATACCGAAATTCTTGAGCTCCTTCTACAAGATGAGAGGGTCGACCCGACAGCACAGGAGAATGAGGCAATCATAATCGCGTCGCTGAACGGCAGCGCCGGATCCCTAAAGCTCCTCTTGGCGGACAGCAGGGCCGATTCAACAGCTAACGGCAACGAGGCAATCATAAACGCCGCTAAGCGCGGTGATTCAGCAATCGTCGAGCTCCTCCTAATGCATGACTACGCGGTAGAGGACAGAAGGGCCGATCCAGCTGCCGAAAATAACCGCGCTATCACAGCGGCCGCTGGGTCATGGCACTCAGATGTCGTCAAGCTCCTCCTGGCAGACCAGAGGGCCGACCCTACTGCTCGAGACAACTATTCAATCATTCAGGCTTCTGGGAATCGTGATGTGAAGGTTCTCGAGCTCCTCCTGGATGATGGAAGAGCTGATCCCACTGCCCAGAAGAACGGTGCGATCATCCAGGCTTCCAATGTTGGTGACGCCGTAATTGTAGGCCTCCTTCTGAAGGACGGCAGGGCCGACCCCACCGCCGAGAAGGGCCAGGCGCTGGTCTTGAGCTCCAGGAATGGACACATTAATGTTGTTAAGCTCCTCCTGGAAGACGGAAGAGCGAATACAGTGGCTGGAATGAACAGAGCGCTCTCTGCGGCTTCGAAGCTAAAGGACACGAGTGTTCTTACACTTCTGCTGGGCTCGAAGGCTGTGATAGACAAGATGACATATAAGGCACTAACACGCACAGTGCTGAAAGGATTAGCTAGGAACAAAGGGATTGTGGTCCATGCGGGTCTTGACAAGGAGGAGCTGATCTTGAAGCTTGTCGGCAACAGAGAAAAGGTGATTGATGAGAAGAAAGAGCGTGAGAGCTGCGAAGAGGATGAAGGAAGAGGGGCGTGTACCTACGGTGACATGAACGTCAAGGAACTGAAGAAAGAGGCGGCCAGACAAAAGATACGCGGGAGATCAAACATGAACAAGGCTGCACTCATCCGTGCTTTGAGCTGAGTGCTCGGGTCGACAGTATATTGGATATACTTCTGATGGTGCTCTACGCACCTCATAGGGGTCGTGACACGATTTTAGGAAAAGGCTAAGAGCACCGTGGCTTGCACAACAATTCTCTCAGCTCATCCACTATTGGATCGGCCTTGAAGAGAACCAGCCAAAATGACAAGCGCAAGACAGAAGGTCGCCGTTTGGATACAGCGAATAGCGCAACCACCCTACAAACTAGGAACCAAAGAGCTCTCTGCTATCGAGGCCGCAGCTTTCCTCCTCGATGACAACATACTCACCGTCCAGGAGTTCTGCGACGATAATTCCGTACTATGCTCGTCGCAGAGGCTTTGGCGCTCTCTCTTCGAGAACAGATTCACTAATCTCTACCCGCTCTTTCTAGAGGTTGCAGACGCCCTCCTCGGGAATGGTGTGGAAGGAGTGAACCCTTTCGAGGTTGTAGGCTGCGATGTTGTAGGCTGCGAGAGCTCTTACAGCCCCCTGTTCTGGAGAGACAGCTACACTGACCTGTTCAACATACCACAGGATCTTCTTGGTGTCGTAGAGAAGCTTATCAATGGCGAAGACCTTCTTGGTGCGGAGAAAGAAACCCTCCCAGGGCTTTATAGAGATTTTTGGACAGTAGGTGTCGTTCTTGGCAATCTGGACGCCTCTAGTGGGATAATGGTCCCTTCAATGCTCTCGAACGGCGTCAAGCTGCTTCCATACATTTTCTTCCCTGAGGATGCTGTGACCCAGAGGGAAATCAGCGGCATGCTGGATGATGGAAAGCTGGGCCAGGAAGCTATGCTCTTTATTATGGACAAGAATATAAAGTATAATAAGCAGAAGATGCTTTTGTTAGCTGTTGGGTCTGGATATACAGATGTTGCAAGCCTACTTCTGAAAGATAGCAAAACAAATGACAACCTGATGATAGCCTACGCCGTTGAGAAAGGCCATACCAACATCGTAAGGATCTTCCTAGACGATGAAAGATTCGACATGTGGCATGGAAGAGACAATCTGATATACATTGCATCAACAAATGGGCGAACTGAGGTCCTTGATCTTCTCCTTAGAGATGGGAGAGCCGACCCAACGGCAGAGGGGAACAAATCGATAATATGGGCGTCTTATTTCGGACACGAGGGTACTGTTGGGCTTCTCCTGAAAGATGGAAGAGCCGATCCGGGAGTCGAAGATAATACAGCAATCGTATTAGCCTGCAAGTACGGCAAGACAGGGATCTTGGTGCTCCTCCTGGAAGATAACAGGGTTAACATCCCTTATTCTCGTTGTATTTGTCCAGCTGCTCGGGGAGGCTATGCGGATATTGTCAGCATTCTTCTTGAACACAGTGTTGGTAAGCCAGAGGGTGGAGAGACAATCTCTTTGGGCATTGTATCCTCTACTGGCAAGACTAGTCTTGTTCAAGTACTTGTTGACGATGGCAGAGCTGATCCTGATCCTGAAGGTGACGGGACAACTCCCATCACCAATGCTTCGATGAACGGCCACACCCAAATCGTCGACATTCTCTTGAGGGACAGCAGAGTGGACCCTACAAGGAACGAGAGTAGTGCGCTGCGCATGGCCTACGGAAATAACCACATAGACATTGTCGAACTCCTCTTAAGAGACGGAAGGTCAAATCCGGCATTCGAGGACAACCAGTTGATCATTTGGGCGACCGAGAATGGCCACACCAACATCCTCAAGCTTCTCCTGAAAGACGACAGGGCCGACCCGGCAGCACAGGAGAGCAAGGCCATTATCGCCGCTTTGACGAATGCGCGCCTTGGTGCCCTCAAACTCCTCCTGAATGATGGCAGGGCAATCCCGGCGACAAAAAGGAACTCCTCGCTGGCCCTGGCATCTCGAAGTGGAAGTGTCGATGCTGTCAAGCTTATGCTAGCCGATGGTAGATCTAGCTCAGTGGTTGGTCTTACCAGAGCACTTTCAGCAACTCCAAAGCACGGAGGTTTAGAGATCGCCAAGCTTTTGTTGGCTCAGTGGAATACAGCATCTAGAGAGACATACGGATTACTGAAAAGAGTCACTCTGAAGGAACTGGCCAGAGATAAAGGTCTTGGGGTTAATTCGGCACTCGACAAGGAGGAACTCATCACCAAGCTCCACCAAGGCAAGGAAAAGAAGGAAGGAGTCCTGGTGACGGAAGAGCAAGAAGAAAACATTAGTTGCGAGGAGCAGTCCGAGGGGTCTGTTGTCAGTGGGAAGAAGCGTGATGGCCCCACCCAAGAGGATAAACTAGAGGTTAGTGTGAAAAAATACGATGAGATGACCCTGAAGGCGCTGAGGGCGGAAGCAGCAAAGAAGAAGATACGCGGAAGGTCGAAAATGAACAAGGAAACACTCGTCCAAGTACTGAAGGATGAATGACGCTTTCTTGCGGCCTTTAAGCCAACGAAAAGAGGTGAGTATATAGAATATACTACGTGGCCGGACAAGAGGCATCCTCTTATGTGTGCTCGCCATCATCCTGGTTCCTGGGAGTGCGAGATCATTCGCAGTGATATGAAGTTTTTTGACCTTGATATAAGTGACCGTGAAGCAACAGTCCCCTTTTTGGTACGTTTAAAGTCACAAGCGAGTCTGGAGTTCGAGGTCTTGAGTTCGGGGTCTGGAGTTTTGAGTTGGAAGTCTTGAGTTCGGGGTCTGGAGTTTTGAGTTGGAAGTCTTGAGTTCGAGGTCTGGAGTTTTGAGTTCGAGGTCTGGAGTTCGAGGTCTTGAGTTCGGGGTCTGGAGTTTTGAGTTCGAAGTCTTGAGTTCGAGGTCTGAAGTTCGAGGTCTTGAGTTCGGGGTCTGGAGTTTTGAGTTGGAAGTGTTACTCCCAACCCAACACTTCGACTTGTGGCTTTTCAGCCGGAAGTCAAATGCATGAAGATGAAGTCTTATGAGGCTGATCTGAGATAAAGTTGCAAGTCGTGTTGGAAGTCTCACTTCCAGAGTTAAATTGTGGCCAGTCGAATGCGTACTTGATAAGCCACCCTAGGAAGTGTATTTGGCCTTATATGAGACACTGCGCAGCTATGAATGCCCAAAGTAGCCTTTTGGGGTGTTTAGTAAAGCTCGCAAGACGAAAAACGGTTAAAATCTCTCTGTGCATATCAAATGATAAAGCCCGTCAAAGTAAACGGATCCATCCGTGTAGGAACGACGAAGAGCGTAAAAGGTCCCCATCCTTCGTGGGAAGGCTACACCCGCATCCTCTGCATGACCAAGAGCACCCCTTATGGTGACATTTCACCCTACGTCCTCAAGAACGGGAAGGGCCAACTCATCGAAAATGTGTGGCAGTTCAGTAAGTACTACAGCGCCGTCCCATGTAGTGTCCAGCGTTACAGTCACATGGGAAGCGCACACAATAGGCGTATTGTCTGGGAGCACCCTGCGGAGTCGCACTCTTCTGCAGAGGTGGATGGTCACCCCGAGCCCAACGATGCCTATTTGGCATGGAGAACCAAAGGTATGGAAGCAATTGATCCTATTCGCTATCCTGTGGGACGGAAGCACCGCGCATCGTGCATTTGTGCGTTTAAGGACCTCAAAGGCGAGGGGACAGGTCCAGATCTGCAGAGACCCCTGGACTACATCTCTTCGCGCAAGGAACTCTATCTTCCCCTTTACACAGCTGCTGTGCGGAAGACCGCCAAGTTTGTGAAGCTCAAGAAGCGTCTGGGTGAAGGAGAGAACCTCTTGATCATTGAGGTTGACGGTCCACACCAAGAGTCACTCCCCTACTACAAGCGAGAGTACGGCGTGGATGACAGCTTCATAGAGCATGATAGCGTTCTTGTCACCCCAGAACACATGCACCTGCTCTTGAATGACACCAAACACAACTTTGGCCACGGCTACTGCCTCGCTATGGCCCTTCTGGACATTGGCGAAGGAAAGGGTGACGGTGAGGGAGAGCACGAGAGCGGGGGCGAAGGAAAGGGTGACGGTGAGGGAGAGCACGAGAGCGGGGGCGAAGGAAAGGGTGACGGTGAGGGAAAGTACGAGGGCGGGATGAAACAGTACAACGAAATGACCCTGAAGGCGCTGAGTGGCGAAGCAACAAAGAAGAAGATACCCGGAAGGTCAAAAATGAAAAAGGCTGCACTTATTCGTGCTCTGAACGCTGAGGAGTCTAATCTGCACACCTAAATGTGTTCATCCGATAGTATATGGTATATACTTAAAGATAGCTTATGTGGCCTAGCCACAATCAACTACCGACTGCGTACGGTGAGAAAGAGACGAAAACAAGCACAATAGCACCTACAATAAACACTGCGGGGGCAAGGGCGTAGTGGTTTGCCTCTTGGCTTCATTGCATGATTACCCATGCAATGAATAGAAAGATTCCAGAGAAAGCAAGAAAGCTGAGACGAATGATGAGTTCACCAAGGTATTCCAGCCTCCCAGACATTTCTGGTTGTAGTTTTGGGTGCTAAGATAGTCTTAGCGCATGTTAGTCGTCCTTTGGCTTCTGATAAGTGAGTGAAAAGAACCGGATGAACAACAGAAGATAGCTTCCGAGTATCGCGCTGCCAATAACCGAAGATCGGAGAGTTGTGCTGCAGTCACCCTGGAAGTATAGCCACGAACAGTAGAAACACACAGCAACGTCCACTATGAACTGGCCGATCTGGAGACTGGTAAGGTGCTTTTTCCACCACGGATTCCACCCCTGTGCTTTTGCGCCGTAATACCAGTACATAAGCGTGTGAACTGCTAGGTTGAGCGAGATAGGGACCCACTGGACCACCGTGCGATCCTGAAGCTGAATTGCAGTGAGAAGAAGCGTCGCTGAGTGATGGTACACGTGCAGGAACGTTAGCGGCTTCTTGCGGAGGACCAGGAAGAGAGTGTCGAGCAGCTCGTAGTACTTGGCGAGATAGTTCACCCAGTACAGAGTTTCGAGCCAAGGCGTATAGGCCCTCGCGCTACACCAAGAACCCACGAGCCCGTGTCTTAGCATACTGTTTACCACCTCTGGTATAAGAAGCGCCAGAAGAATGGCTGAGGCCGCGGAAATGAAGAAATTGTTGAGTGTCAACAGGAACCTCAGGTCGAAAGGGTCCTTTCGCGCCATTACACTCTTCAGTCTGGAAAGAAGAACCATGTAGAACAGTATAGCAAGGATGGCGAAACTGACAGTCGCGGGACCTTCCGAAGAAGAATCACCAAGAAAGAGCTCGGAAACTCTTGTATCTTTGTGTTGCTCTTCCGCAAACGACATCTGCACCACCTGCTCCAGGGTGGGACAGCGTGGGCAGAACAGCCTAAGAACTATTTCCTTTATCTCGAACAGGGCCATATCACCTTTTTTACACTGGGGCTGAACTAAGGATGTCTGGGTGGGGCTGGATTTCGCTAGAGGACCCTGGAGTGGCTCAGCGAACCACCGAGGATTACAGAAGCACATTTTCTGGTGTGTTTGTCTCCCATGACGAGTATGGCCTCGGCGAACGCCTTTACGACCTCTCTTTCTCTTTCTTCGAGGCCGAAGAGCTCACCCGGACCAAAACCCTCGCAGAACAGCGCGTAGAGGTATGTCTTCTCGGGGTGCCTTTCGGAGAGCAAGGAGCGAAGGAAGAACCGCGCTGTGGGTCTCCGAAGCACCAGCGAGTATTCATCATCGGCCAAGAGGAGCTCTGCGGCTAGCCTGAGCTTCTGTATCATGAACAGCCCGTTCTTCCCCAGCACCATCTTGGGCGATCTGATGCAGGTCTCTCCCGCCGACTCGAAGATTGTGTGCCCGGAGACCAGTGCCCTTTCGCATATTGCCACAGCGAGGAGAGAAGACTCACACAGCTCGCCGTAGCAGCAGTCAACAAAGTAGCTGTCCTGGAGAAGCGAGAACGTATTGTTGCCCTCGAAACGACACTCTCTGAACTCCACCATACTGACTCTGCTGAAGGAACAATCTCTGAACACACATCCGGTAAGGCAGACTCTTTTGGGGATGTCTAGGTTCTTCTGGTGGAAGAAACGTCCTGTTACACTCCTTCTGACAAACTTCCCAGACGGCATACATGAAATTGTCCCTCTGTCGAGCATGTAGCACCTGGTAAACTCGAACTTCAGCCAGAAAGAACTTACCAAGGCTCTTATTGCTTCTGCTGATAGGCATGTCCTTTCGGCCTCTCCTATCCTGATGAGGTGGTGGATTGCCAACTCGAGGTTTGTGTTTGGGTCCTTGATGCTGGACCCAAGCCATCTCTCGATCTCCAGCCTTTCGTAGGCCTGGCCGTTGGACGTTGCGACGTGCTCCTGCTCGATGTCACCGAATGATATCGAGCAGAAGAGGGCGCGTTCCTCCAATCTTGTCTCCGACTCGGAAGTTGTTGTTTTTGCCCCGATGGATCCTCTATGTTCGCCTTCTTGCATTTTATCGCCCGAAGAGCGCACATATTGCTGGCCGCACTTCCCCAAAAGTGGGCCCCCTCCTTGCGTGTCCAAAAATGTTACACATAAGGCCTTATAAGTGGCAGATACATGTCTCTGATGGCAGACAAGAACTCATCGCATGGGCAATGACTCCTGCTGGCGCCAATGAGTGCGGCGAGCCCGTCCTCCTGAGAGTCAAGAACTTCATGCCGGAGTGCTATGTCGAGCTCCCAAGCACAGGGGAGTTCGAGGGGCACGATTGGAAGAACGACTGGATCCCACTGTTCAACAATCTGAAGAAAGAGGTGAATTCGGCCATCAGGAGGCTGAGAGGAAGCACTTCGAATCTGGGAGAGAGCATGAAGGGGGAGCTGAAGGACATGGGGACTCTCTACTTCTGCGCCTCAAAGAATGACAAGGGACTGCCTTTCATCGAGGTCAGGTGCCCCAGCGACTCCCACCAGAGAGCGCTGCAGAACGTATGTTCGAGCACCGCCCGGGGGGACGACAAAGGGAACACAGGCCTGAGCTTCGTGGACAGCACAAACAAGGGAAGAAGAGCCGTCCTGAACCTCTGGTCGGGGTCCACCATACCGACAACCGTCAAGCTCCTGGTCACCAAGGGCATCGAGCACACCAGCTGGCTCGAAGTACCGGAGGAGGCTCTCGTCCCGAAGAAATCGCGCATATCGAGGCTAGACAAGGAGATGTCGATTTCTTGGGATAAGCTTACACCCAGCACCGCCGATATCGACAAGTTCACCGTCAGGCCTCTCGTATACGGCTGGGACATCGAGACATTCCATCCCGACTACGAGAAGCTCGAGAGCATGCCTAACCGCAACCTAATCACCCACGAAATCACGAACATCAACGCAATGGTGTACTACGATGGCCCTGACGACACAGCAGGCGGGAAAGCGACCTTCGTCGCGAAGAGCGAGCGCAAGGGAAGGATGAACTTCGTCGACATGGTGTCTTTTGTTATTGGTGACACCTCTTCCGATGCTCTCGAGTACGGATCTCGTGTCGTTAGGTGCAGGGACGAGAAGGAGCTCCTCACTCGGTTCGTAAAGCACGTCACCGATTCCGACACAGAGATCCTGACTGGCTACAATCTCTCGTACGACTACGGTTATCTGGACGCAAGACTCCACAAGCGCGGCGTGGAGTGGCCGAATAGAGCATCGCGGCTTATCGGTTACTCACCTGTCTTTGACAGGACCAAGACGATCAAGGTGAGCCCGACAGTGACACGACAGCTGAATGAGATCATCTTCGACGGGAGGATAACGCTTGACGTCTACCACATGGCACTGAGGGAGTACGGGTGGCTCCCACAGCACAAGCTGGACACCGTTGCAAGGAAGATCGTGAAGAGAGGAAAGCACGACGTAAAGCCAAGTTACATGTTCTGGACCCACGCCCGTCACAAGAAGGCGACAGAGAACCTGGGGCGTATCGTGAAAGGGTGGTCGCCCATGGGAGACCGAGAGGCCATATTCTGTGGTCACTGGGGCTTCTGGCCGGAGTTCCACGATAACGTGTCGCAGGAGGTCATCGACAAGGTGCTTCTGGAGTACGACGAGAGCGTCGGGCAGAAAGACAAGGTCAACGCATACTGCGAGGAGGATGTGATGCTTTGTGGTGACATATCCGACGAGACTGGGATGATACCCAGCATCCTCGAGCAGGCGAACGTCTATGGTGTGCAACCCGACGAGGTATACACCCGTGGGGAGCAGATGCGTGGGCTCGCCAAGGCCTATCGTGCCGCGAGGAGCCTTGGCATCGTCATTGACAGGAGGGACATACCGGACGTGGGGTTGGCTGGCGGTGGTCATGTCGGGCGTGGGATCCCAGGGCTGACGAAGAATGTGATGACCCTTGACTTCAAGAGCATGTATCCGAGCATTATGATGGCACTAAACATCTGCTACTCGACGTATGTGAAGCCGGAGAACGAGAAGAACTTCTCGGAGGATGACCTGAACATCATCGAGTGGGAGCAGCTGGAGTTCACAAAGTCGGGGAAGAAGAAGACGAAGAAGGCTGTCCTGGACAAGAACGGCAAGCAGGTGGTCAGAAAGCACAGACATTGCTTCGTGAAGCCCCATGTGAAGAGGGGCATCCTCCCAGAGCTCGTGCGGTTTGATGTCACCGAGAGGAACAAGATCAAGAAGATGATGGCCAAGGCGAAGTCAATAATCATGAAGCGCACGCTGAACATCCGCCAGGGCGCCTATAAGGTCTCGGGTAACTCGAAGTACGGCCTGATGGGCACTGGCGAGTTCGGGAAGCTGCCGTTCAAAATAGGCTCGATGTGCGTTGCGGCAAAGGGCAGAGAGCTTATTCAGCTATGCAACTGGATCATTGTGCACGTATACGGCGGCGAGATCATATACAACGATACGGACAGTACAATGTTCACACTCCCGGGTGCCACAGACGGAGAAGGCATGGTGAGGCTTGGTAGGAAGCTTGAGAGGGAGATCTCTGCCATGATGCAGGTGAAGGTGACCTCAAAAGACGCCGCGGACGCCTGTGCCAAGGAGGTCGAATCCATAGGCGGTCTGGTCGTCCAGAAGACTGAAGAGTATGTCATGTTCAACCTCCCACAGGAGGAGATCGGCGAGTGGTCGCCGGAAATCACCGAAGAGGTGGTCATGAAGTGGAGCCCAGAGGTTGCAAAGGGCATTATCGAGACTTTGGAGCTCTTCCCAGATCCACTGTACTTCGAGTTCGAGAAATGCGGCGTCTTCTACTTCCTGACACCGAAGAAGTACATCTACTGGCTCCTCGACATCGACCCAAGGAGCAAGACATTCTGCCAGCTCCTCCCGCTCTCAGACATCAACTCCTTCCTTGTGAAGGGTAATGCCGCTGTCAGGCGAGATACCTGCGACTACACAAAGGACATCTACTGGAAGGTGCTCATCTCGGCCTTCGAGGGCGCAACTCTCCAGAAGCAGCTCAAGGATGTCGCGGAGCACATGCTGAAACTCCTGAGAAAGCAGGTGCCGATAAAGAAGCTCGTCTACACGATGGCAATCGGCCACTACGAGGACCAAAACGCAGTGGGAGCCGTGTTCTCCCGCAGACTCCCCAAGCTGGGCATATCAGCTTCCGCTGGGGACAGGGTGCCCTACATCGTTTCGGCTCCGAGAGGTAAGGGCGAGGAAGACCTCAAGAAGGGGTCTCTCATGTATCCCCCCTCTGCGTTCCCCGACAGGAAGGGCACGGAAGACGAGATCGAGCCAAACGCACACTACTACATGGGGAGAATTGCGAATCCGGTGGACCAGCTCCTCATGGCGGCGTACAGAGATGAGATTTCTGAGATGGAGGCGAAGGACCTGAGAAACGCCTACACCAACATGCTAAGCTGGATTGGTGGCAAGATCGAGGCAAAGAGGGCAAATCCGAGGTGCAGGAAGATCATCGAACCTGATGTGAGTGGGTGCGGTGGCAACGACGAGAAAGCCTACCTTGTGTATCTCGCGAACAAGACGACAAAGACAATCGCCAACGAGGCGAGGAAGGCTTTCTTCTCTGGCAGGGGCGAGGAAACGAGGCGTCGGGTGTCCTCGAGGTTTTCCTCAAACCCCCTGGGGAATTTCAAGGTGCAGAGCGAGAACGGGTACGCAAAGGAGGCACTGTGCACCCTGTGCGGCGAGGAAGCTGGCAATGGCATCTTCGAGGCCGATGAGAAGATCGGAGATTGGAACATATCCTCTTCGGAGGATATAATGACACCTTAGGGCTGTTGGTGTGCGGGAAAGATGTATAACATAGATCTGGTGTGGTAAAGGCCGAGAATGAGTGCGTGCATCAAGCCTGCGATCTGCCGAAAATGGATCTTCGCGATGGTCGAACGCAAAACAACATGGGGGATCATCAGCATAACACTCTTGCCTTCACGGACTCTGGGCATTTTGACTTCGAGAGTACCCCTGATGGCGTTTTCGGTGGCTCATCACACATGGATCTGGGCCGAAGCTGGGACGTGCAACCGCAGGACCGGACAGAACACCAGCCGCTTCTTGTGCCCTCTGAAGACTGGGGGTCTTTCCACAACTGGAAGCTTGCCAAGACCCATGCCCGGCCCCGGAACCACGTTCCGTTCGACCTTAGCTCATCTGCACTGCAGGGCCAGGACTCTGTTCGTTTATCCGTGACCCAAGACGTAGAGCTGGATTGGGACCCCCTTCGTTCAACAGAGGAGGAAGAAACGGCGCAGGAACTAGACTCCCTTCGATCCACCGACGAAAAAGGGCCATGGCAGGGGTGGTCCCCTGTTCAGTCGCGCGTTCGACCCAGGATCAGAAGAGATCCAGCACTCATCATGGGATCTCTCTGGGCACATGATTTCTTCGAGCTGATACCAAAAAGGAACAACCCGCTCTCCTGGACCTGCCAGATAACGGAGGAAGGAGGTTGCAGGTCAATTCTTCCTCCCGACCAGAGACTTTCCCTGCTTCCGTGTACCATTCCGGCAAATGAAATAACGCGCCTGTAGTGGCGCCTGTTAGCTGCGTTGAACGCAGCTTTCTCACACCGGACGGTGCGCATAGATGTGGACTTACGCAGATGGAAAGCCCCATAACCTCACGACACTTGGTGAATGATGTCCTAAGTAACCTGTCTTACCCGGAAGGGCTTTTTCGATCTCCTCAACCGCACACCCTTCTGATACTCGTAGCTCCGATACCTAGAATCGAGATCATCATACTGCGGTTGGCTTCTACGCAGCACAGTCGCAAGCATTGCGCTGAGGTTGGCCTCTAGGTGTTGGCGCATTAGTATCTTTTCTCTCAGAGATCTTCCCGTCCAACTTTCAAGATCAATGAGACCCCTTTCATCCAACATGCCAAAGAGAGCGGACTTTCTCTTGAAGTCTTTTGCTTTGATGTTCAGATTCTTCCGCCCTCCTTTCATATTCACGATGCTCACCAACTTACAACGTGTAAAGTCACCAACAGTCCATTTAGACGGCGACGGAGGCCCAGCTTCACGGGGAAGGCCGCTGGTCGGAGTTGTTTTCCCTTTAACGATCAGTCCTGGTGTTAATTTTAGGCGGCTAATGATTCTACTTCGTAACATTTCCTTCTTTCTTCTGCGTGGCGATACGTTCAACACACGTATCATTGCTTGCAGTTGTTTGTAACCAGCCTCTTCAACTTGTTTGTAGGTGTAAGCGCCCTCATTCATTGCTTTTTAGACTTCTTTGATGGACGCCATTGCAAGCTGGAAGGAACAATAAAAAGCGTGAGGGACCACCAGCACACCCCTCTTCCGCCCCGTGTAAGCCAGATTTTCAGGACACAGAGCTGCTCTTCTGGTGTTTTCGGCATGGTCCGCCAACGGCTCTGGGAAGATGGAGCGAAAAGTCAATCACCGCGTTTGCGTTCAGTGCACTCTTAGCATGCGCGTAACATTTGCTCAACGTTGCAGCCTTCTTTTCTTCTCATCCTTCTTTCCTGTGTTGAACACAGCTTCTTCTCATCCTTCTTCCCTGTGTTGAACACAGCTTCTTCTCATCCTTCTTTCCTGTGTTGAACACAGCTTCTTCTCATCCTTCTTCCCTGTGTTGAACACAGCTTCTTCTCATCCTTCTTCCCTGCGTTGAGCACAGCTTCTTCTCATCCTTCTTCCCTGCGTTGAGCACAGCTTCTTCTCATCCTTCTTCCCTGCGTTGAGCACAGCTTCTTGAGATGCCTGGCGAAAACAAGAGACCCTACCTCTTGTTAACAAGAGAGGCGGTCCTTTCTGGTTTCTTTGTCGTCTTGTTTGAATAGACGTAGCTGTCCTGCCTTTGCGTGGGTGATATCCACCTACTCACAGGCATCAGAGTCTTCTTGTCTGCGCGGACGTCAGGTCTCTTCTTTCTTGCGATCTTTCTCGGCATGCTTATCTCTACAACAGTGAAAAGGGGTCTCTCCTGGTTTGGGAAGAAGCCACCGGACAGCTGAAGAGACGAAACGCGCTCTGTGTCACCCTTCCACAAATCATCTGGGAAGAAGCAGATGTTCACTGCGAACACTGGTGTTTGGCCTTCCTGCTTCTGGAAGATGCGCGGGATCCCCCCTTCGTACTTCCGAAGGGGTGCAAAGAACGCTTCCAGTATCTTTGTGTCAGTTGAGGACCTCGAAGACCTCGACACCATCCCTTTGTACTCCTCGTAGGCCGCGGCAACACATCTCCAAATTTGACTTCGAAGTAGTTCCATCTGTTTAGTCTTGTGTGTTATCTCGTTTTAGAGTATAAAATCGATGGCCGACACCCGCAAGTGCTAAATGAACATCCCAGGACTTGTAGCCAGACCCTTCAAAGTCTGCCCAGGCTGCGGGAACGAGAACGACAAAGAGTTCGGCCACAAGTATGCCGCATACGTGCGCCTGCTAGATGTGGGCCACACCAGACAGCAGGCGCTGGACAAGGCCCTCATATTTGCCCACTGCTGCAGAATGCATATTGCGTTCGCCCCGATGGAAACGGTGTCAAGTCCCATAAGCCAGGAGGACACTGAGGGCTCGGACGCGCTTATGGTGGCCTACATGAAGATCATGTCCATCACAAGAGGCGGAGGGGCAAACCAGATACCCTCCCACTTTGGCGACCCAGCAAGTTCCCCGGGGCCGCTCGGCATCGAAGCCTCCCCAAATCTCATCGAGGCCACCACGATGATCTCCCCGCTTCCGGGCGACGTGGACCCCGGCAGCCTCATCGAAACGTCCCTGGCCTCGGGCGCACCTCTTATAGAGGAAGGGAAGAAAGAAGCCGCGGGAGCTGCGGGGAAGGCAGTCGTGCGAAAGGGAAGGAAGAAGGTGCGCAGGATCAAGAGATAGAGGAAAGAAGGATTGGCTTCGGCGAACCTTTCCGAGAATATAGTGAGTAGAACTCACTGCACAACATAAAATGATCCTCAGCAAGAGGGAATGCATACTTGTTGTCTCGTTGTTGGCAGCGATCCTCCTAATCTACATACTAGTTACGGGAAGAAACAGCCCCAGAACAAGGACAGGAAAGAAGAAGAGTGGCCACAGGAACTCCAAGCCCTCCCACTGGGATGAAGACGACATTCGTGCTGGCGACGACTCATTGCGCGACGCGGTGGTTATCTCCTCCGAATCAGTCTCCGAGAGCGACTCAGAAAGCGAGACAAGCGTCAAGGGAAGCGAGGGCGAGTCTGTGAGCCTTGCCACGAGCGGAGGGATGAGAAGTAGCAGGGGCATGGGCAGGAGATCTTCCAGTGATAGGAAGACACTTCAAATGAAGTGGAAGCGAGAGGAAATCTGCAGGTCGATACTCGAGGAGATATACCAGAAGCCGTTTCTGAAGATCCGCCCGAAGTTCCTGCGCAGTCCGAAGACCAACAGATGTCTGGAGCTCGACTGCTACAACGAGGAGCTGAAAATTGCGCTGGAACACAGCGGGTGGCAGCACTTCCGGAAGAATAGCGTATTCAACTCGGGGAAGACTGACTACCGCGAGCTGAGGAAGAGAGACATCTTTAAGCAGGCAAGGTGTGAAGAGCTCGGCCTCCACCTCATCCTAGTGCCGGAAGACGTCCCCGAAAAGCGCCTCCGTGAGTTTATCAAGTTCTACCTCCCACACGAGGTCGAGAGGAGGAGCGAGATGCGTAAGGAGGGCTGGCCCGTCCCCGACCGGCCTTTCCAGACACCAAGCACTCCCGGGTACGTGTTTCCTACGTTCGACGAGTGCACGGAGCTCTCGGAACTGGGCCCACAATAGGCCGATGCGCAAGGTGCGACCACTAAAACAAGACCACTAAAACAAGGATAGACAGCCGGGATGGAATCTGATCTAGAGAAAAACCACTGCGATGAGCCTCTTGAGAAGGTTGCACCGTACATTCTCGTTTCGTTTGGAATCGGAATTGCATTCGGCTCGGTGAGCGGGGGGCTGCTTCCCTACGCACTGTGGCTGCTTTTTGTGGAGGTTCCGTATGCGGTCTGGATAAAGTTCCAGTATACACCCCAGAACACCATCAAGAGGCTGGCGTTCTACTCCGCCAGCTTTATCGGATTCCTCGTCGCGAGAGTTTTCGTCTGCGACGACTTCAACCCGATCAGAGCACGCTACGATGAAAAACCCACCTACACAAAGGCGGTGCGCTCTCTGCTCCTCATGGAGACGAGTGAGGCAGTTCGTGCACGCCGCACACACAAGCATAGAAGATTTCGTGGGGTCTTTAGTCGCAGTGATGCTGGACCCTAAAGGCAGGTGCCAAGAGCAAAGCATCCAAGAGAAGCCCTTCCGGTATCGGAACATCTGACTTCCTTTGTCATACAAAGGAACGCCCCGGTCGTCGCAACAATCTTCTCGCACAAGAGCAGTTCGGATCACCACCAAGCTCTAAAAGTTGCTCAATGGCACGTGTCGCTGATCTTTCGCCCGACTGCTTCCAATTTCCGTCTTCGCACGTGGGAACAAGAATACTCTTCGTTGGTGACCCGCACTTCGATGAGAAGAACCGCCGCACCACCGACATCATGCACGAGGAGACAGTAAAGCTGGCAAGAATGATACATCCAGACGCAATCGTGGTTCTGGGTGACATACTGGACAGGAACACGACGGTGAAGACCCCAACACAGAAGAGGGCGAACAACTTCCTGGGCGACCTCTCCGACATCGCCTTCCTCGTCGTGATAGCGGGCAACCACGATCTCCAGGGGCCAGCGGACTTCCTCTCCGGCGTGCACGGCTTCACCGCGCTCGAACGGTGGCCGAATACAATACTGGTCGACAGGACCAAGAAGTTCATGATAGGTGAGCTCAGCGTACTCGCAGCACCTTATGTCCCTGTAGGCACACTAAACCAAGCTTTTGCGCACTCTGGCTTCAGCACTGATGGTGTGGATCTCGTGATCACCCACCAGGAGTATCGTGGTGCAAAACTCGGCGGGGGGAAGCCTTCCGAGGACGGAGACATCTGGCCAAGAGACTATCCGCTCAACGTTTCGGGTCACATACACGACAGGGAGTGGCTGCAGGACAACCTATGCTACGTGGGGATGCCCTACATGCGGCGCGAAGGGGACTCAAGGGACAAGGGGCTCAGTGTCTTTGTGTGGGGCCCCAAGGGAGGAGAGGGGAAGGAGGGGGTGGCGAGGCCCAAGATGAACAAGGAGATGAGGTTCAAGCTCTCGACCCCTACGAGAACGCGAGTCGAGTTGACCACCGAGGAGGCGTTCCACTGGAAGCTCCCGGAAGGGGAAGAGGCCGACTACTATGTTGTAGTCAAAGGGAGCTCTGTTAAGATTTCCACATTCGAAAAGTCGGGGATACTGAAGTCCTGGCGAGACAGAGGCGCCCGTGTCGCAGTTCAAGAGTTCTCGGCCTCCGTAAGGCGGTACGAAGACGTCGTGAGGGGGAAGACGTTCCAGGAGTCGCTTGAAAAGACTGTAGAGGCAAAGAAAGACACCTTGGTCGCACAGGCGTACAAGAGAGTGTGCGCGAAACTTAAGTAGCCGCACAAGGGGAGGTGAATCAAATAGTCAGTAATACTGACTTATAGATGTGTTGTCTCAACTCCGTTGCTCTTGGACTATCTGTGTTTCTTTCATGATCACTCTCGGTGTTACCTGACGCCTGGCAATCATCTGCTTGAGGAAAGTCGGATACCATCTCTTCATGGGCACCAGTGTTGTCATCAGAGCCGGGTTGATGCTCCGGAGCTTCCTGGCCCTGGCCTGAGTCTCTCCGATGGTCGTTAGTCCTGTCTCGCAGGTCCAGACCATTGAGTAATGGGTCTTGTGGCACAGAAAGATCTCGTCATCGAAGGCTTGCATCTTCTCTTTCATCGGAAATGGTAAACCAGAACCAATACTCTTGAACCCTAATGACCCACACACAAAGAGATATTTGTATATTGATAGAAGAGATAGCGCCACCTCCGTACAAATTCAGAGACAAAGAACTTTCTGTGAATGAGAGTGCTGCTGTCCCCCTTGACAACGACATACTCAAAGTCCGGTCTTTTTGTCACGATGGCCACAGGCTCTGTGATTATCTGTGGCGCTTACTCTTTGGATACAGGGTCCACGATCTTCTTCCGCTCTTCGGGATGGTTGCAAAGGGTGGGACTGTTAAGTGTTAAGTGTTGGGGGAGCTTCGCAGTACGAGAGCCTCAGCAGGCCCACTGTCCAGAGACAAAGGGCTAAGTATCCACGCGGCGCTTGATAGGTTGGGATAATTGGTAAGCTCATGTGTGGGGAAGATGGGAAGAACGAGTCAGAAAGTAGTCACCAGGGAAGCGTCATCTCTCAGTAAAAGCGGGAAGACTTGTTCTGTCACTGCATGCGGGTGATAACAGCAATCTAGTATGCTCTTGGTGGAATAGTCAGTATAACTGACTTATATTGCCCACTAACTGAGTTCCCGGGAAAAGGAGTCATAAGACTTGTCGCTCACTGCTAGTCTTTTACTTACTCATTAGTAGCTAGCACAGTGTGAAATAAGCTCTGGAACCCACGTGCCGACAAGATAACCAAAAGCGTCTTAATGTGTGTTTGTAAGACGAAACACAGCTATGGATCTTGTTCTGAACAAAGGCCAAGGTAAAGAGTTTATTCTACCTCATTGGTCCGATTTTGTACCTTCTTATGCAAAGGGGGACCTGTTCTATAGGCTCTCGGAGTCCCAGGACGGCACAACAGTTGCGTATGCAATTCTGAAGATATACGACTCCTGGATCAAGATAGTCGTACTGCAGACGAGGCAGGACCGTCTAAGGCGCGGGTACGGCTCCACTCTTCTCAAAAGCATACTGTCCGACTACGCAGACTCCGCTATCACCCTCGAGTGCCAGTCGAGCTTCTTCGTTCGCGGCAGGTGGATCTTCGACCCCTCTTCGCTTAACTTCTGGTCAAAGCACGGGTTCGTGTGGTTTGGTAACTCAAGCAATGGCGATATACTCATAAAGTGCAAAGATGACCCTCTCCTAGTGTTTGAGACGACAATCGACCCGACTAAGATGTTCTACACAGCGTGGAGGAAGATGATAGTGAATAGAACGCGCTGGTCCCTGGAGAAAAGCGCGTGGGTGTCGACGTGCACTGTGGGTAATGTTTGACCTTCCTGTAAGAATTACAAGAGAATAAGGTAGCGCCAGTCTATGCAGCACGGGGTTCAGCATATCTGAGATGTTGACAGGTGTATTCCTGTGCCAGCCATCCTGGTCCGGACATTTTCTCCAGCTTCAGAGCGTTGGGTGCTCACTTTCCCACCTCGAATGGGCTGAGCTCTTCCCCTCCATGAACAGCATCACGTGACACATACTTCTTGTTTTGTAATTGGCTATCTCTTCGTTCTCGAGCTTCAGTATCAGCTTCATCTCCTGATCTGACACCTCGTTGTGTGAAACGGCACCAAGCCCAACTTCACGAGTTGGCAAGTGATAGATCGCATATTAGTCACTTATACCGTTTATATGGCACCAAGAGCACCACAGTTGTGTCCGTTTGACAGATTCAAGCAAGCGCACAAGATAGATCATCTTGCCTTATCAGCCGCACAGCATAAAAGAAGAGCGTGTGGGACCAAGAAATCTCCTCTGCCCAATCAATACGTATAAATGGTGCAGTCAAGAAATCAGAGACTAACCATCATATTCACGGTGGGGTTGCTCATTGTTGTGGTTGTAATAGTCGCAATCTATATGAGTGGAAGGAAAGTGTTTGAGAATGCCCTTGGGCGCTGCTCCTACGAGGGAACAACACCCTTCCTGGATCTCAGAAGCACACCGCTGATCGCGAAACTAGAGGCCTCACATCGGATGATTCACACTGAGGTGAAAGGGGCGCTCCAACACTTCAGTCCGATCAAGGGGGATCTTTTCTTCCGTGAGATTGCGGACGACAAGTGGAAGAAGATCTACCTGAAATGGTACGGCGAAAGCCCGGCCTACGCATACGGACTCTTCCCGAAGACGATGGAGTTAGTGGACTCGCACCCGGAGATCAGGCTCGCCATGTTCTCCATGTTAGAGCCGGGGGCTGTCATCAAGCAGCACAGAGGACCATACCGGGGATGCATACGCGTTCACTTGGGGATAATGACTCCGAACTCCCCCAAGTGCTTCATAAGCGTCGGGGGGACGCAATACCACTGGAAAGACGGAGAGGCTGTTGCCTTTGATGACACCTATGTGCACTTTGTGCGAAACGACACCAACAAGACACGTGTCATCTTGTTCCTTGACGTCGAGAGGAGATATGCGAGCAAGTTCATCGGAGGACTGAACAAGCTCATCATGAAGCACATTCTGCCAGCCACCGGTAGATCGAACGAGGATCTAGTCCGCCTACACGAGATGAGACGTCTGGGTCTCAGCGAACGCCGCTGATTGTACTGCGCAAGCTACGTACCCTTCGGTGTACTGCACAAGCTGCGTACCCTTCGGGTGTATATACTATATACACTTGGTCGTGGCGACGGCTGTCGACTTCATTGCGGTGTGCACACCCTTCGAATAGAGAAAGACACTAACGTCGCATGGTTTTCCAAGAGACTTGCACTTATCTTTCATTCCGGGACAGCTGGGCGAAAGAACTCTGATATATGTCAGCGTCCCGATATGGGTTCCCACTCGGCTCGCCACAGAGTACTTTCTGCCTTCGAAGCTCCTGTGAACAAGGAACTGGGTCGTTTTAACGACATTCATGTCTGGGGTGTTCCCCAAGTAACTAGTTGTGCCAGGAAGGATCGCGTAAAAGCGGTTCTCTCTTGGTTATTAACCGAAACCAACACCAATGCGCCAGGAAAATCTCGAAAAAGCTCAAGCTGCATGCACCATGGAACAGACCGAAGAACCCAATGCCCCCATGCAGGGGTATGGGGCCTTCTTGGGGGTTTACCCCATAAATGGTTGTTATCTCAGGGCTATGTACCCCACTGTGCTCGTTGAGCACTCTCTGAGCCGCTCAGATGTTCAGAGAATAAAAAGCAACCTTGAACGTACAGGACAAATGTTCCTGCTGATCTCTCGACAAAAGCCGAAGAAAACGACCATTGCCTTCCGCCCGCCAAATTCTGCACCGAGGAGGCAAAAAGGCCTCACGCCTTTCTTCCCAAAGAGGCGATTGACGCGGAGAGAGAAGAGGGGGCCCCCTTTGTCGCGGGGACGGCGGGGTAGAAGATAGTGGTCACTGTGAAAAAAGTTACCAAGAGGAACGTTGATTTATTGGAATAGATCACTCAGTTATGCTCTCAAATGAGTGATCGGCATAGTTAAGAAAGAGGAGCGCCTCTTTCTTGACTAAGGATGTACAGCTAAAAGCGACAGATATAAGAAGATGCTAGCAAAACTCACCATGCGCAATTTCAATATCTTTGGGCTGCTAACCCCTGCGCCTGTCGAAAGAATCCACATAGGGCATGCTGGCGACATGCAACCAACTATGTCTGCCCAGATGACGATCATCGGCTTCTTGCCACCTCTAGCTGATGCTACACCCGAAATAATGGAAGAAGCACACCCGACAAGGTTCGCAGAGATTTCAGGACTTCCTACTGTGAAGCTACCTTGGGAAGTCCTGCGAATGGGTGTATGCAGTAGCTTTAACGTTCTATCATTCCTTCTAACAAAGATACCGAAGAGAAAGATACCGAAGAGTTGCAAGAAACGCCTCTATGACCATCAGAGGCGTTTTGCCCACAGAGAGAAGCGGGGAGTTCCACGAAGAAGGTGATGCTAACATTAAAGCGTCTTTGGTAGTGCCAAGCTACAGCACTGAATGAATGTATATGCTATATACGCCATAGTCCAATCATCACTCACCGGCACCCGAGACACTTGCTTGGCTTGGATCAGCTCATGGACTAGGGTTCACCCAACCGCTGTCACCAAGCCACCAAGGGACGAGTTCGCAAAAATCTAACAGCCCGTTCACTGGCCGAGTTTCTTGAGTCTACCACCGTGGAAGATCTGCAATAGAGACACTGACTCCTCAGAGGGAGATTTACCCTTCAGATCATAGCTTACAGCTATGAAGCACACAAGTCTCATGCATGGAAATGATAAGTAAAGGATGACCACAATCCTCTCTGTGATCGAGGAGATTGACCACATTGTGTTCTCCCATCTCGACCTCTTTTCTTTAATCCGTGTGAGCTTCTTAAATCGCTACTTCGCGTCTCTGCTCGAAGATGACATCCTTTGGCAGCGCTGGGTCGAGGTAAACCTGCCATGTCACCTCGATGGAGACCTGGTAGTATCTATCAAGTCACCTGAACTTCCCATGCCGTGGAGATACTATGCCCACCTGCATGCAAAAAGGCCATGCGACGCAATAGTCTGTGTGAGATCAAAGAGCCCACACAAAGTAGAAGCTGTGCACCTGATTGAAGACATTCAGGACTTTTGTGCTCTTGGCCGTGATGGCTCAACCTACCTTATTCTGAGGCGAGAGAAACTGTACGTCAGCGAGGACATCTCTTCTGTGTCAGATAGGACAGTACTGAGCCTCACAGATGATGGCATAGTCCATTTCGTGATCTATAGAGAAAAGCAGAGAAGGGTGTGGCTTTACTTTCTAACGAAGACCGGAGAAGTCTACTCTGTAGCCATAGCGCTTTTCGGCACCGACGAGGACCCCAATTTCCCCGGCATCTCGGGGCTTCGTAAGCTGAAGATAGATGAGCGAGTATTCGTGATTGCCCTAAATGGAAGGGATGAAACGGGGTTGTTGGCATTGTGCTGTTCGGGAAAGCTCCTTCTGTACACATCGAGCGTTGACAAGGTTAGAAAGAAAACAGCTAGGCGCTTGGTGGTGGCATGCAAGGAGACAGTGTTAAATGTCTTTCCTATGGTTCCGGGAGTCCGGCCATACTTCATGATGGGCAACAAATCCTTTACTATTACTATTACTATGTACCGACAGTTCGGAGAGCCAACTCCCGTTTTCTTCGGGGCGAATCTTCTTGACATCAACATCTTCGCAGAAAAAAGGTTACTAGAGGTCACACCGGAGATTCTTGAGAGGTTGGATGGCATTATTTGTCTTGCACTTCGAAAAGAAAAAGGCAGGAATGTTTGTTTCCCACCTTTCAAGGAAAAGGGTCCTTGTTCTTCGGGAGTCAGGAAGGTAGCAGCTTATTACGTGGGTGGGCGGTGTAAAACGGTGTTCCTGACGAATAAAGGCACAGCAGTGGATTTGACTCACTCAAATAGCGAGATTAAGTATGGAGCATCGATCACGGGCGCAATAATAGATGCTGTTGTCGGTGGACCCCTTCAGTTTTCCTTCTTTGTGAAGAGAAGGAAGGTCTGGCTATCCAAAGATGCGGAAGTTGCTCATCTGCTAACGAAAGAGAGGGTAAAAATCGTACTGAGGATGGTGGGGTTCCAGGGGAATGTTGTGAGGACAAAAGATGAACTTCTGTCGATCCTTGAGCTCATAAGCTGGGAAAAGCATGTGATATGGGCTTTTCACAACGCGGATTGCTTTTTAGAGCTTTTCGTAGCTCTCTGTCGACGTTCTGATATTGTAGACGCGAATATAAGACTCCGCACAGCACAAAGAGAGTCTGCCCTGCAAATGGTGGCGGCTGGATTTACGGATCCCCCGTTCTCAGCTAGGCAGTTGTCTATGATCCATAACAAGAGGGCGCTTATAAGCATTGCAATATTGAGGGGCATGGTGGCGTCACATCCGGAGATAGCAAAGTTATCCGTTCCCGAGCTGCGAGAGTGCATATGCGCCGACATGGGAGCAGATGTCGGCAATGTGAGTGATGCAGACGGCATTTCTTAACGCGCTCTTCATCTTAGAAGCCGATGTTCGCTTCCCAGATCCCAGATCGTGACAGGTTGGGTCACACAAGACAAAAAGGTACTTTCTCCCTTGACTCTTGTTATCTTGCGGTTGTTGTCGTTACGTGTGAATCTTATCTATGCTATAGATAGCCCTTGATAAAAAGCGTTATACCTGCGAGAAAGCATACAAAACTGCCGCATGAGCAACCACAAAACTACTCCATCTTTTTTCCCGTCCACAAGAGACAAGGAAGAATGTCCCTTTTGGCGTCTTGTGACTCAAGCAACGGAGAGTTCTTCCTCAGCTGAAGACCGACAGCACCCAGCTATAGATTTCCAGCATTGTAAGGGTACGCGAGCTCTATGCTGACCTTTTCCAGCCTTCTTTCGCTTCTTTCGAGTCTTGCTCCTGGCCGACGGAGCAAGCCATTGCAGCGATAGATCAGTTCAATCTCGAGCTCTTCCCGCCAGAGAATCCGGGCAGGAGTGTATTCGTGCCCGATAAGCATAATGCATACCAATGATCTATTTTGATAGATCACCTACTTCTTCTCTTCAACTAGACGAATGTGACTCACATGTGCAGCAGAGATGGTTTAATACCACCAACAGGTATTAGGTTTCTACTGGGCACCGAAGAGTGCCTCTTTCAACTCTTTCTTTCTCATCTTCGACCTTCCACGTACATTTCTTTCTTTCGCCAAGAGTCTGAGCTCCTTCAAGGTGAGATTCTCACCTTTGTTGTTCGGAAACAGCACACCGAGAAGCTCGTCCTTCCCCATCCTTACGTCTATCTCTAATCCTTCCAAGCGGGCGAAGTCTTTCAGCAGAGGACGACTAAACATGCGATAGTGGGTTATGTTTCGAAAAGATGGAGCCAGGGCTGCCAGAAGCAGCACAACAGACGTGTCGCCGCTCTTGTTCATTCTCTTTATTGCGTCATTAGTAATCGCAGCTGGGTCGGCTCTCCCATCCTCGAGAAGAAGACGTATCATATCGACATTTTCTTCCTTGAATGCTTTTCGGATTACGGCATTGTCCTCGGCTCCGTAAGTTGAGGACGGATTCGCTCTTTTGTCCTTCAGTAGAAGGGCCAAAATCTCTGTATGGCCCTTCCTGACTGTTGTCAGTATCATTTGGTTGTCCATGTCGGCGGGATTGGCCCTTCCGTCCTCGAGAAGAAGGCGAACAACTTCGGTTTTACGAGCAACATTGTCCCAGGATCTCATATAAATCACAGAATTTCGGATAGCTAGGTTCATTCCCGCTGTTGGATCGACCCTTTCGTCCGCAAGAAGCATGCGAACAGCCTCGGGCCACCCGTTCAGTGCTGCTTGATTGAGCGATGAGCTATTCTGGGCCCCTGGGTCTGTCCTCTTATCATCCAGGAGGAGCCTAAGATTGTCGCTTTTCCCAGATTCTGAAGCTCCGATGATTGCATCGTTGTCCCTCGCGGCTGGATCGACTCTCTTGTCCTTGAGAAGAAGGCTCACAGCCTTGCTCGAGCCGAAAGCCGAGGCATCTATGATTACCCTGTTGTCAAAGGCTCCAGGGTTTGCTCTCCCATTCTCGAGGAGGATGCGAAGTACTTCGCCGCTCTTCTCACTCATGGCGGCCCTAAGAGTTTCATTCTCGCTCCTTCTGCTTGGATCAGCCCTTCCGTCATCCAAGAGAAGCTTGAGAGTCTCTGAGTCGTATTGGTCCGAAGCAATGAACGCTGCAGCGTTGTTATCAGCGGTCGGATCAGCTCTTTTGTCTTCAAGAAGAAGGCGAAGAATCTCGGGGTGCCCATCGGCCGATTCCTGGAGTGCTAGACTGTCATCTGCGGCTGGATTCGCCCTCTTGTCCCCGAGAAGGAGACGGACAGTCTCTATGTTGTCTGTCTTAGTCGCCTCGTAGATGAGCTTGCTTTCTTTGATGAACTTGTCGACTCTGTGGTCATCAAGGAGGAGACGGAGGGCGCGGTTATAACCTTTCTGGGTTGCATAAAGCGTCATCTGTATAACTCTGTTGGTGAGGCGGCGCTCGATGAGATAGATCATTGCGTTCTCCGTCACAGCGGGGAGGTCAAATCCACGAAACAGGTACTCATTAAACAGGTTGATAACGGCGTCCGCCTTCAGCATCTCTTCCGGGAAGAAGATGTGGGTGAGTAAGTCTGCGCCGGCACCAAAGAACAAGGTGGGAAAAACGGCGCCCCTGGAGACGTCGAGGTTCGCTAAGACCACACTGATGCTCCAGAAGTTCTCGTGCATTTCCTCCAGAGTTTTGTGCATCTTCCCTGATGATTCCTCCAAGAAGGCATCACTGACCTCCCCGTTCACAAGCTCTTCGACAGCTTTCGTCATCTCGGGTGGCATGTTGTGCAGGTCGAAGTAGCAGTCTCTCCAGAAGAGAGGAGTGCGCAGGGTAGTTCCACCTCCTGGAACTATCCCTGTCACACCTTCCGTGGTGAAAGGTACTGATACTTCTCGGAACAGAAGGTAAAGGTCCGGGAACTTCTGCTCAAAGAGCGCCTTCCAAAGTTCTTGTTCGCCACAGAGGCCAGGGTTCTCGTCACAGAAAGTCTGTGTGGTGAACGTGTCACCAAAGAGGAGAATTTCTACCATATCACCCTCCGACATGCCACTTTCGGCGTCTAGTCCGTACTCTGCTGTGAAATCATGGACTAAGGCGACCAGGTCCGATCTGTCTTTGGACATTGGGCTTTTAGTACTTCTCCTCGTGCTTCTCCTCGTGAGTTGCTCCTTACTTTTCATTCCCTTGAAAAGTCCAGTACATTACAACCACAAGAAAGCTACGTGATAAAATCTTAGCAGCTAGTGATCTATGCTGATAGATCATCGTCTGAGTATCTTCTATAACTGGAAAGTCTGCATGCCCATACAATGCCGAGAGGTCGTCCTTTGGCTTGTTCTTCTCGGCAGTTTCCTTCACGGTGCTATGATGTGTCCCAAGAGTCGTAAAGCGCGTAGTGAGAATGCCTATCGTTTGGTTGGTATGAGTCACGAGAAGAGGACGACGAAGAGGAAGTGTTCTCAATCAGCAGTACACTCTCTTTTCCAGATATAAGATCATCAAAAGAAGCCAGGAGGGCCTGCGACCCTTTGATTAATGCCTTTCGTCCACTGGACGGACTGAGTGAGTCCATAGCGATTAGCCCATTCTCAAGGATGACAATGTGTTGCTTTATTGCAACGAGGTCATTCTCTGTTGCAGGAGAAGTGCCATAAGCCCTGTGTGACATCCTCAGTCTTATCAGTACTCCCGCAGCATCCATCGCGAGTTCTACCTCCGCGAAAACTAAGTCTTCTTTTTCCTGCATCAGAAGTTTTTAGCCCTCTGCTGTACTAAGCGGAATTGCAGCTCGCGAAAGTGCTCGGTGTAGCAAGAAGCGGCATCTAGCCCATACGGGGTCTAAGACAGACGAGAGTCATTGTGGATGCCTAAAACTTCTTATCTTTGGTTGGTTTCCGTTAGCTTGACCACACAGTCTAGTGTTATGGTGTGGGAAAGTGTATGGTAAGTAGCGCCCAGGTTGTGACCCTTTATGCTCACAGAGAAGAAGCTCGGGGTGAATGCAGTAAGATGAGGCATATCTGGCCTCATCCTGGGAGATTTTATAGCTGGGAATTCCAACTCACCATAAATGCAGTAAGATGAGGTGTTTTGAGGCTGTTCTGAGACAGAAGTTCTCGGACAGAGCATTGGAAAAGCTAGAAATGGCGAGTTGAGTTTCAGGACTACTAACGGGGATAGTGTTGCAGCTCGAGAACTACCGACAGGAAATATTGTGTTGCAGTTCGAGAACTACCGACAGGAAATATTGTGTTGCAGCTTGAGAACTACCGACAGGAAATATTGTGTCGGTCGTGCAAGCAGTTATATTTGAGAGCGCGGGCTCTACGCGTATTGATAGAGCCGCAGACAGCAACTAGTGGTCGATCTGTAATGCAGGAGTGGTGAAGTAACCATTAGTCACCCTTCTGCAAGTGAAAGATGTAAGTCAAAGCTTTGGAGCTTCTAGACACAAGAAATGTCGAGTTGGTATTCGAGAACTACAGAAGGAAAATCTCGAGTTGGTGTTCGAGAACTACAGAAGGAAAATCTCGAGTTGGTGTTCGAGAACTACAGAAGGAAAATCTCGAGTTGGTATTCGAGAACTACAGAAGGAAAATCTCGAGTTGGTGTTCGAGAACTACAGAAGGAAAATCTCGAGTTGGTGTTTGAGAACTACAGAAGGAAAATCTCGAGTTGGTGTTTGAGAACTACAGAAGGAAAATCTCGAGTTGGTGTTCGAGAACTACAGAAGGACAATGTCGAGTGGGAGTTCTCGAACTACTAACAGGAATAGCAACTAACAGCTCGAGCAAAGAATGCCCGAACGAGCGCACGAAGTATCTCCCATGAGCACCCAACGCTTTATCTTCGCGCATTTATGTTGAAGATGGCACTGTGTGAAGACGTTCTTCGGGTAGGACTTCCCACTTGCCCTCTGCCTCAGATCAGCCCGAAAACACTTTAGCAAGTCAAATGCAATAAGATGAAGTGTTTCCGGGGTCGTCTGAGACAAGAAGGATCGGAGATCGTGTAGAAACTACACGGACATCATTCAGCTCATCAGCTACTTCTTAGACGCTTTCTCAACAGGAAGGTCGTTCACAACAGACATAATGGTCGACGAGAAGAGCACGGGGAGCTCATAGTCTCGTTTCACAGCCAGCCTGATCGCAAGGGGTGTGATGCGGACCTTCTTAAAATTATGAGCTACATCACCAGCCAGCTGCCAGATCTCTCTGCAGATGTACTCAAGAGTTGCGGCAAGATAGGGTGCAGGCCCCGCCCCGACCCTTCTGCCTATGGAAGCCGCCCTGATTCCTTTCTTCGCCCTCGACACCGAAAATGTTATCCCTGCTCTCGACTGGCCGCTCTGGGGAGTTCTGTCCGCCAGACCCGCGTTAAACCTGGTCAAAGCTTTCGTGCTTTCCGAGACAGCGTTTTTCATGAGCTCTCCTGGGAATGCGATCCTGACTCCGGTGCTTATCTCGCGAGAAGTGACCGTCTTCTTTCCTGACGACAGAAGGAGCGCATTGGCAACGGTCATGATATTCCCGGCGACATATGAAACGAGAGAGCTCATTTCTTCCACTGCCTGGTTAGTTGCTCCCTTGTCAGCGTGCACCTGCGCCAGCACCTCTCTGATGTGGCTGTGGGGGATGTTTACATCCAGGTTGATTGTGGAGATGATTGAGAACTTCATGCTTAGGTTGAACGCAAGGTGTGTGGTTTTGTGGTCGAGGGTTTCTCTATTCTTGTTCTTAAGTATCTTTGCGGCTGTACGGAACGCCTTGTCGAGCTGACTCTCGGCAAGAATCTGGAGGATGTCGTAGGAGTCGGAGGACAGCAAGATTTCATCGTTGTATTCTCTCGCGAGATCCTTGCAGAGAACCTTGAACGGTTCTCTGTCGAAGATGAATGTCTCACCCGCCTCTGGGTTCGCAATAGCATTCCTCTTCTTCCTTGCGCCACCTTTCGGAGCGGAGTACTTATCGAATGCCGCTTTTCCCTTCCTTGTCCCATTAACGTTTGTGATGCCGTGGAGAGCAAGAGCGACATCCACGTCCTTCCCAGAGACTGTCTTGCGCCTCATGTACTCGGTTACATGGATTGCAGTATTTATCATCTGTTGAAGTAGCAGTTTCATGTAACCCCTTGCTATTTCTCGGGCAATGCCCAATCTGGCAATTCCCGCTCTTGCAGCCAGCCTAGAGATTTGTGAGTCCTTCGCTGCTGAGATAATAGACTCTCCTGAGACCTTCCTGTGTCTACCTTTGGTGTTCGCTGTTTTCTTCTTGCTTACTCTTACCATTGCTGAACTTTTGTATGGTCTTTCTAGACGAGACGGCTTTTACGGTCCCCAGAGGGTGACTGAAACTTTGGGGTCAGCAGAAAACGCAAAACGTAGCTTTGGAGCTTTTGGTGGTGAATAGCCAGTCTTGCATATGGATCTGAGGGAAGCAACTTCTCTTCCTGAACTGCAAGCAGGAAAATGTTGAGCAGCAGTTCAAGAGCCACTCGCAGGAATTATCGAGTAGCGGCATTTGGGGCACAAGCTAAAGCACTGAGTTCTTGTTCCGGAGCTGTAAAGAGAGGATTGAACATCTTTAAGGAAGTAAAAGGGTAACCGGCACTTCCTTAGCCTCTATGAGGAACAAAGACTCCTCTTGCTCCTCTGACTTCGACATTGGAGCTTAATAGTCATGAGTAGGAGTAGATGACTTCTTGTGTGCAATCACAAGTAAGAAGTTACAAGTAGAAAATGTCAAGCTTGAGTTCGAGAACTACGTCGAGTTCCATTAGTGGTTAGTGTAACTAAAGTGGCAAGATATTGACTCGGTGCTGCAAGGAGAAGGTTGCGAATTGTTAAAGTTGTATAAAAGGGATTGGTGTATTCTTAGTGCCTTGAACAGAAGAAAGACACGCCTTGTCGTCATATTGGGACTTGGCAGTTAGAAGCAGATGATGAGAAGTTGTGACTAGACGACACAAGTAGGAAATGTCAAGCTTGAGTTCGAGAACTACTGACAGGAAAATGTCAAGCTTGAGTTCGAGAACTATAGCCGAAAGTGGTGAGCTGTGATTTTCTACCCGAGGCAAGAAACGCCAAGTCAAATGATCGCCACCGAAGACCTTAGAAGTACAAGTGACCACTATAACCCCTTTCTCACCTTCCCCGGAAACTCAGAACAAGCTAGTGCGCATCTACAGTCTTTCTACAGGGTTAAACGTCATACTCCGAGCGCCAAGTGTAGAGTGTTTATTACGAGCTGGCGCTGAACAATCACTAAAATCGGTATATCTTGCGCTCAAAACTCCAAAAGAACCGGTCATGGAAGCACAATACGTTCCACCTGGCATGTCCACTCCTCTTCCTAGAACTATGGAAGACGTAGCTAATTCAGTGCCCGTTTTCGGGTACGAAAAGGCAACTACCGACTTCAATAATCCTTATATCAACGGAGAGACTGTGCTGGACGAGCAGGGCAGATTGCTGAAGAGTTACATCACGTACAGCCGAAAAGCGAGCTCGAAGATACAGGACTACTACCGCTACATGACGCAGTTCAAGCGTCTCGTCGAGTCAACGAAGATCTCGCTCTCTGCGAGGACCCACGTGGAGCTGCGAGACGTCGTGTTCGAGCCACCAATGATGGACGAGATGGGCCCCGATGGAAAGAATGTCAGGCGCCGCATGCTCCCCAGGGACGCCAGGGTCGGGAACCTCACCTACGAGGGAAGGATACTGGCCAGCGTCATCGAGGCCGACTCAGAAGGGTTTGAGATATCTCGTCTCCGCGACCAGGAGGGGAAGACCGTATACAAGCTGATAGGGTGGGTCCCCGTTATGACTGGCTCCTGGCTCTGCGTTCTCTACAACAAGTCCGAGGAGGAGATCATCGACCTCGGTGAGTCCCCCGCCGACCCGTTTGGGTGGTTCATCAACAGGGGTGTCGAGAACGCCCTCATGATGATGGACCAGCTGCGCATGAACAAGCCAATATGCTCCGTGAGCGCAGCGGGTGCGGCGAGATGTCTGATGACAAACGACGACATCCGCGGGACGAAGCTTGTGACAGTATCCACCACCAGCAACGGCGTAATGCAGGTCCGGCTCACCCTCGATGCGGAGGACAGGGACATACCTTTCGAGCTGAACATCCTGACGTTCCTGCGCTGGATAGGGGGCGGGAGCGGCTCGAGCTACATCAACCGACTCCTCGAATTGTTCCCACCAAGCTACGCGATCAAGGCGAGGGAATACCTTCTTGGGACCATCCAAGCCGACCATGCGGTTTCCTCGCCGTCGAAGATCGTCATTCCGCTGATTGCGAAGATCAAACGCGAGAAGATAAGCGAGAGCGCCTCCTCAATGACAGTGCTGGCGCAGGTGCTTCTCTCTTCCTCCACCGTGAGCGAGATGGTCTCCGAAGTCCTCTTGCAGTTGAAGGTGGATGACGACGAGCTCCTTGTTGCGGAGATATCCAAGACTTTCGACAAGGTCCCTTCGGGCGCCGAAAGTGCAGAGAAGGCTGCCAACAGCATCATACGTGAGCTTGACGCGCGCAGCATCAGCTATTCGTCCCCGGAGACAGAGTATGGGCTGAGAGAGATCGAGCTCCGCACGGAGGTCATTGGAAACCTCATGCCACAGACCCCCATCGAGGAGGTCGACAACAAGGTGAACGGTCTCCTCATTCTCGTCTACAAGATGCTCATGGTGCGCATGGGGGCCATCACGGCCGACAGCAAGGACCACTGGAAGAACAAGCGCATCAAGACACCTGGGGAGATCCTCTTCAGGCGCATGTCGAAGAAGTTCGGGAAGCTGGTGAAATTCTTCGAGGAGAAGGTCGCATCCGGCAAGACCGACCCAACGCTCGCTTCATTCGACCTGAACTTCAAGTCAATGAACAGTCTGCGCTCTTCCTTCAGCAGCAACGAGTGGGGTGTGACAGTTCCCAACGGCGACGAGCCCCCCGCAATCTCCCAGACACTGCAGAGGAGGACGCCGCTCGACACCCACTCGCATCTGTCGAAGGTCATGTCGAAGACGGGGAAGTCGTCCCGCAACATCAGGATGCGCCTCGTCGACCCCTCGCAGCTGCTTATAGTTTGTCTCGCGCAGACGCAGGACGGCTCGAGCACCGGGCTGAACAAGCCTCTTGCCATAGGAGTCTGGATAACACTTCCAAGCAGCGGGAATCTCTATGTAGATCTCATCCTCGGGGAGAGCGCGATAACCCCCGTGGAGACAGAAGAAAACACCACGGAGTGCGTGATAAACAACGAGAAGGCGGGTTGGTGCAACATAGACGTGCTGAAGAGCATCCTCGACAGGAACAATGTCGAGTACGGCCTCAGAACTGACGCGGACACAGCCAGCGAGATCACGCTTCCCAAGGCAATCACACTGACAAAGCTCTTCAACCTCTCCATCTTCTCCACGCGCAGCGCGGCGTCGAGCACACCCCTCATGGTGAACGGGCGGTTTCTTGGGTGGTGTGTGGGATGGGACGCTCGGAACAAGCTGAAGAAAATGAAACTCAGAGGAGAGATCCCAAGGACCACGTGTGTGGTTTTCGAGAAGGCCCTCAACATCCTTTTCGTCTACTTCGACGGCCACAGAGCCACGGTTCCCCTTCTGCGCATCAACACAGAGACCGGGAAGCTCCTCATGGAGGAGGAGGGGCTTTTCGGGTCGGACTTTATCACGCTCAGGGAGGCTGGCATGATCGAGTACCTAGACCCGTGGGAGATGGACGAGGACGCCGTGATTGCAGAGAGCTTTGCGGAGATCGACATGGCCAGAAGAGAGAGGGAGAACCTCACGGCGAACATCGAGGCTTTGAAGGCCCAGTCCGCGAGAAAGGACCCGGAAGACGAGGTGGTTGTGTACCTGACAAAGGACGAGAATATGGAAGAGGTTATACTCAGTCCCAGTGATCTCCCCGGCTGGCAGGTGAGCGAAAGGGCGAAGATAGCAGAGAGAAAAGACTCTATGATCTCGGAGATCACCGGAGCCGAGGCCGAGATACGCATGCTCACAGAAAGCGTTCTGTCCGCACCCAATGATCTGCAGAATGACGTAAGGAAAAGGATGTTGGAGCTCGACGCCGGTGTGCAGATGGCCGAGGCCCGTGTAGGTGAGCTCGAAGGCATCCTTGACATAAATGACGAGATAGCTGACGAGCTAACCGAGGAGCAGCTCATTGTCCTGGCAGAGTCACAGGAGAAGACACGTGTGGTCGAAATGGAGCTGGAATCGCTACGGAGGACACTCGAGACACTCGAATCTCACCGGTCTGCGTTCGAGGGTCTGGTCCTGAAGGAGATCAGTGACGAGAGGCGGCTCCAAAAGGAGAGCGCGTCCACCAAGATTGTGGAGCTCCAGGAGAAGATAGAGAACAAGAAAGAGGATCTGGAGATCTTGACCACCCGGGAGAACATTGTCAACAGCCCATCGAGTTCCATAGTCGAAAAGGAGATAGAGAGACTCGAGAGGATGATGCGGACGCACATGGAGACCAAGGTCTTCACCCACTGCATGATGGATCCAAATGCAGTCTGGGGCACCGCAGTGTCCATGCTCCCGCACGCAAACCACAACGACGGGCCACGAAACGCATTTGGTGCTTCTCAGTACATGCAGGCCGTCGGAGTCGGCACTGGCGGCATATACAGTCGTTTCGACACGAGCGGGAAGCGTGCTGTCAATGCACAGCCTCCAATGACCGACACACAGCAGAAGGAGATGTTTGGCCTGGACAGGGCACCCTCGTCCATGAACATGATCGTCGCCATCATGACAACAGGTGGCCCGACACAGGAAGACGGCATTGAGGTAAGTGCTAGATATGCGAGGAACGGAGGTGGGCTTGTTGCTATCTCACACACCCACAGCGCTGGGACGGAAGTTAAGGACGACTCGCGGGCGCGCTTCCGAATAACAGAGAAGTTCGGTCTCCCAGAAGAGATAAGACGCTTCAAGCGCCAGCCGGAGGTCTACGAGCTGCTTGATCCAAACACCAATGCTGCAAGGCCTGGACTCCGCTTCAAGAGGGGGACACAGAAGTGCCTAATTGCAAGGCACAGCATCCACACAAAGTCAGGCACAACCAAGATGTTTGACACAAGCATCTATGCGAACTTCGACGAGAAGGGTGTTGTCGAGAACGTTGCGATCTCCAAAACCCTTATCAAGGTCGAAACCGTCGAGTATCGCTCTCTGCGTGTCGGCGACAAGATGTCGACACGCTCCGCACAGAAGCAGGTGGTCACACGTCTGGTGCCCGACGACGAGCTCTACTACTACAAGCACATCGGCCCGGATGGGAAGACGTACAAGGTGCACATAGATGCCGTGATCAACCCTCTCGCACTCGTCACCAGGCAGACTCTGGACCTCATGCTGGAGCCACTCGAGTCGCCACATGCGATCATCAAGGGGGTGACTCAGGACACAACAGCCTTCAAGAAGCCGAAGATTGGTGCAGAGTACGCGGAAGAGCTGAAGCGCTATGGATTCAGCCCAAACGGACGCTACCGTCTTTACAGGGGGAAGACGGGAGAGCTGGTTGAGTCGGAGATATTTGTCGGCCCCATCTCGTACAACAGGCTGATTCCCATGTCCACAGACAAGATACAGTCCAGGGGAGCTTTCAGGAAGACAGGCTTGAACAAGCAGCCCGTCCGTGGTCGTGGCAACATCGGAGGCTTGCGCCTTAGTGAGCTCGTGCGCGACGCGGTTATAGGTCATGGCGCGCTCTCTGTGCTGAAGGAGAGAGGAACAGTCTCTTCAGACGGTGTGGAGGTTGTGTTCTGTCAGAAGTGCGGCATCCCGGCGTCCTTTAATGCGGAGACCAGCGAGTACTCGTGTCTGCTCTGCAAGAGGAAGCACGAAGAGCCGATACTGATGAGGGCGATTGTCAAGGCGGCCTTCATGGCAAGGATACGCGAGATGCAGGCGATGAACATCGACATGCACCTTCTGATGAGGCCAGACAACCAGAAGCGGCTTGTGAAGGAGGCAGGGGGCTTGGTGGCGAGTGATCAGGAGAGAATTGACGATCTGTTTGCGAGGACTGAGATACTGAAGCAGAAGAAGGAGGAGAGAGAGGCCGAAGAGAAGAAGTCGAGGAGGGTGAGGAGAGTCGGCGGGATGACTGGTCGTCGCCGTGTGGGGAAGAGGTGATGAGTGAGGTGG
>SDBT01001946.1_pt1 | contig 37095 bp, 36 predicted proteins | sample 2277101 | NCBI WGS metagenome assembly SDBT01 (sample SAMN10404973, study PRJNA504765) | marine sediment metagenome | isolation source: marine sediment core GS10_PC15, 103 cmbsf | place: Arctic Ocean: Southern Knipovich Ridge | collected 2010 | reverse complement strand
TCTATTGCCAATATTTGTGAAAAGGCAGGTGCCGATATAAAGAAAGTTGCTGAGGGAATAGGGTGTGACAAAAGGATTGGACGGGATTTTCTCAATGCCGGGGTCGGTTTTGGTGGAGCCTGTTTACCTAAAGATTTGAAGGCATTTGTAGGAATTACACAGAAGTTAGGTTACGACTTCGAGCTCCTCAAGGTTGTGGAAAAGATAAACCATCAGCAAAGGGAGCTTCTGGTAGGTAAAGTTAGGGATGCCGTATGGAATATAAAAGATAAGACAATCGGGATATTAGGACTTGCTTTCAAGCCCAATACCGATGATATGAGAAAGGCTCCTTCAATTGAGATAATTCAAATGCTCCAGAAAGAAGAGGCAAAAATTAAAGTTTATGACCCGGTAGCAATTCCAGTTGCCAAAGGAATCCTGAAAGAAGTTACCTATTGTAAAGACTCATACGACACAGCAAATGGATGTGATGCCCTGGTGATTCTTACCGAATGGGAAGAGTTTAAAAAACTCGATCTTAAGAAAATTAAGAGGTTGATGAAAGCTCCCATTATAATTGATGGAAGGAACGTCTTCGAGCCTGAAAAGATGAAAAGCCTTGGCTTTATCTATAAAAGCATCGGCCGTTCCACGTAGGGGCGATAGACAGAATGTATTTGTAGGCACAAATTTCCCGATTGAAAATCGGGATGCATAATATATTTGTAGGCACAGATTCAATCTGTGCATCTAATCTAAAAATTGTAGGGGTTCAATTCATTGAACCCGCTCCATTGTCCGAAAAAGTAGCCTGTCCCCTTTTTCTCAGGAAAAAAGGCTGGCAAATCTCACAAATAATGCTATTTTTATCAAAAAAGGTTTAATAAATATAGTGTTAAAATAGGTCATGTCGTATAAATAATGTATTGCAATTTAGTTATAACTAAAGTATAATACATAATGCCGAGAAAAAAATGTATACTTCTTTACAATTAAGAGAAGTCTTTCATCTGGAATTTTTAAGGTGGTTTGGCAAGAGGGTTAGAACAAATTATTACGCCCTTAAAGGAGGGGTAAATTTACGTTTTTTCTTTAATAGTTTTCGTTACTCAGAAGATATGGATTTAGATATTCATACCATAAAAGTAGAGGAGTTACGCGATGTGGTTATGAAGACACTACAATCTGTATCTTTTCAAGATAGCCTTAAATCATTTGGAATTGAAAGAGTTATTTTCCCTGACATTAAGAAGGCAAAACAAACCCAGACAACACAAAGATTTAAAATTCATTTAATTACCTCTGCAAATGAAGACCTTTTTACTAAGGTTGAATTTTCGCGCAGAGGATTCAAAGGAAATAGTGTTGCCGAGCCTGTATCAGTTTCCATTTTGCGTTCATACAAATTGTCTCCTCTGATAGTTTCCCATTATGATATTCTATCTACAATAATTCAAAAGATAGAAGCTCTTTCTACAAGAGTTGTAATCCAGGCAAGAGACATTTTTGATTTGTATACTTTGAGTTCTCAATATGTTCCTCGCAAGACAAAAGAAATTAAAATAAATAGTGCTAAATTGACAAAAGCGTATGAAAATGTGTTTGAGATGAGTTTTGAGCAATTTCGGGATACAGTGATTTCTTATTTGTCGTCCGAAGATCAAGCTATGTATAATTCATCCTCTTTATGGGATGAAGTCAAACTAAAAGTAGCTAATTTTATTGAGGAAATCCGAAAAACATATGTCTAGACCATCCATTTTGCGATTTATTAAGCAATTGCATCAACCTGTGTTTACAACAAGCGCATTGTCTTCTTTCTCAGGGAAATCTTTATCCACCACAACCCAGGCACTCAATTTTCTCCAAAGGGAAGGAGTGGTCTTTAAAGTATACCGTGGCATTTGGGCTGAAGTCAGTAAAGAACACTTAAGTGCTTATAGCGTGATTCCTTTTCTACTTTCCGGACATCGAGCGTATGTTTCTTTTATAAGTGCATTGCATTTGTATGGCATAGTTGAGCAGATTCCTCAGGTAATTACTCTTGCCTCAACTGCTCATACAAAGATAATTCAAACGAAAATAGGAACCTTTTCTGTTCACCGTATAGCACCCTCATTTTTTGATGGATTCATTTGGTATAAGGAAACGGGGAGTTTCCTGATAGCGAAGCCAGAGAAAGCATTAGTTGATAGTTTATACCTTTCCGCACGTAAGAAAAAACAATTTAGTTACTTTCCTGAGTTGTATTTTCCTAAATCGTTTAGTTTCAAGAAAGCAAAAGAATGGGTAAAAAAAATACCCAATTCTAAGATTAGTTCTTGTGTTCAGAAAAGGTTAGATACAATTTTGCAAAAAAGGGGACAGGCTACTTTTTGATGAGGGAAGTATAGCAGAGGGAATTCTTTGTAGGCACAAATTCAAATGACACAAAGTGTCATTGCGAGGAGCGGAGCGACGAAGCAATCTCGTTATTATTGTAAAAGCAAAGCTTCGCGTCTACAAGAAAAATCAGGAGGAGAAATGAGAATAGTAGTAACAGGCGGCGCCGGATTTTTAGGCTCACACTTATGCGATTTCTTGATAAACGAGGGACATAGCGTAATTTGCATAGATAACTTAATAACCGGAAATACTGACAACATCACCCATCTCATGGGAAATGAAAAGTTCAAGTTTATCCACCATGACGTGACAGATTATATCTTCATTGAAGGCAAACTTGATGCAATATTACATTTCGCCTCTCCTGCCAGCCCGATAGACTATCAAGAACTGCCCATCCAGACCTTGAAAGTAGGTTCCTTAGGGACACACAAAGCGCTTGGACTGGCAAAGGAGAAGAAAGCAAAATTTTTGTTAGCCTCTTCATCGGAAGTCTATGGAGACCCTCTGGTTAGCCCCCAGAAGGAAGATTACTGGGGCAATGTTAATTCCGTTGGTCCTCGAGGCGTTTACGATGAGTCTAAACGTTTTGCCGAAGCGATGGTTATGGCTTACCACTATTATCACAAAATTGATACAAAGATTGCCAGAATCTTCAACACTTATGGTACGAGGATGAGAAAAAAGGACGGTCGTGTCGTTCCCACGTTTATTAACCAGGCTTTAGAAGGAAAACCTCTTACCGTATTCGGTGATGGCGCACAGACCAGGAGTTTCTGTTACGTTTCAGATATGGTTCAAGGCATCTATAAGTTTCTCCTTTCCAATATCAACGAGCCCATTAACTTGGGGAATCCTCAAGAAATGACCGTTAATGATTTTGCTAAGCTCATCTTAAAGATAACAAAGAGTAAGAGCAAAATAATTCATAAACCCCTTCCTGTAGACGACCCCAAAATTAGACGGCCAGACATAACCAGAGCAGAAAAACTATTGAATTGGTCTCCCAGAGTTTTCTTGGAAGAAGGCCTCCAGGAAACAATAGAATATTTCAAGAAAACTCTGTAGGGGTTCGATTCAGACGCTGTTGAAAAACCCCTGACTGGTAGTCGGGCTCGTCCCTGAGCCCGACAGAAACTCTGGGTCAGAGACGACCCAGAGTACCTATTTTTCAATCAATATATCTTAATGAAATCAATAATCATAATTCCCACATACAATGAAAAGGAAAATATTGGAAAACTAATAGAAGAAATACAAAAATTAAACAGAGACTTTCATATTTTAATCATTGACGATAATTCCCCCGATGGCACAGGTAGAATAGCTGACGGGTTAGCAGGGAAGCATTCCGAAGTATCTGTAGTCCACCGCCGAAGCAAACTCGGTCTGGGAACAGCCTACATTACCGGATTCAAGTATGCTTTGGATAATAATTATGATTTGGTACTTACGATGGATGCTGATTTCTCCCATCAGCCGAAATATCTAATTGGCCTTCTGGAAAAAGCAAAAGAATATGACCTGGTAATTGGCTCCCGATATATCAAGGATGGTGGAATTCAGAATTGGCCTTTCCATAGGCTCATCCTCAGTCGAGGAGCCAATATTTATGTAAGGATGGTAACTGGGCTTCCGGTCCTCGATTCCACAGGCGGATTTAACTGTTATCGCAAGGAAGTTCTGGAAAAGATAAATCTGGATACAATTATTTCTGATGGATACGCATTTCAAATAGAAATGAAATATAGATTATGGAAAAAGGGGTTTTCCCTCAAAGAAGTTCCCATCACTTTTATTGACCGCACCCACGGCACATCCAAAATTTCAAAAAGAATCATTTTTCAAGCCTTCTTTTTAGTCTGGAAACTTCTATGTAGGGGCTCAATTCATTGAGCCCTCGGGTCGGATAAATCCAACCCTTAAAGAGGTCTCTGAAAAAGTCGCTTTAGATGTCTTTGCGAGGAGCAGGGCGACGAAGCAATCTCGTTGTTATCGTCGGGGAATGGGATTGCCACGCCCTTTATGCCCGCAATGACAGATCAAAATCAGGACTTTTTCAGAGACCTCCTAAAATTTACTTGACAAAGCACTGACAATTCCATATAATGTTCAAAAAGTGAACGCTGGAGGATCCGATGCCTGAGAGAACAGAAGATTACGAATTCAAAATCATAGATGAGATTGGTAAAGACCTGAATACCACTCAGAGAAAAATCTCCCACCAAATTGGACTATCTCTGGGAATGACGAACCTCATTATAAAAAAGCTGATTGCAAAAGGTTATGTAAAGGTAAAAGGATTAAATCGAAGAAATGTCCAGTATATTCTCACTCCCCGGGGATTTGCAGAGAAAGTAAGAAAGACGCACCGTTACCTACTGAGAACTATAGATACCTTGAAAACAGTAAAAGAGAAGATTCAGGATACTGTTTTAGAATACTATGAGAAAGGGGAAAGAAACTTTATCATTCTTGGTAAAGGGGAACTTGCCGATGTAGTGGAGATGTCCTTACGGGATATGGGGAAAAAGGACATTCAATATTCAAAAGCAAGAACTCCAGAAGAAATTAACAGCAAAAATTCAATTATATTATTAGCTGACGGAAGTATCCAGAAGAAAAATAACCGCTATCTCAATATTTTAGAAGCCATTTCCGGAAAAATTGGTATCTGAAACAAATTTCCTTGTTGCCAAGTAATTAATCAAAAAAAACACTGGGGTGAAAGAATGAAAAAGGTAAAAATTTATGGAGCTGGTTCCATCGGGAATCACTTGGCTTATGCCTCAAGATCTATGGGTTGGGATGTTTTGATATGTGATGTTGATGCTGATGGTTTAGAGCGGACAAAGACCCAGATTTATCCAGGTAGATATGGAACGTGGGATACCCATATCCGACTGTGTCTTGTCCAGGATGTGCCGAAGGAAGAATTTGATGTCGTTATCATTGGTACTCCGCCTGACAGTCATTTAGATTTGGCGATTCGCACCTTAAAAGAAGAACGTCCTCAAGTATTGCTTATTGAAAAACCATTATGTACACCTACCCTTGAAAATGCACAGATGTTATATGAATTGTCAACTCAGTCAGAAACCGTAGTCTGTGTGGGTTACAACCATACCCTTGGTCAGAATACGGTTGAAGCGGAGAAAATCTTGAGGGCAGGAAAGATTGGCGAATGCATCACAATAAATGCAGGATTCCAGGAACATTGGGGAGGGATATTCAAAGCTCATCCATGGCTCGCAGGTCCACAGGATAGCTATCTTGGCTTTTCTTCAAGAGGTGGTGGTGCTAGCGGAGAGCATTCACACGCCATCAATATATGGCAGCATTTTGCCCATATTCTAAATCTTGGAAGAATAGTTGAAGTTTCTGCTTTTATGGATTTTGTTGAAGTTGGTAATGTCGCATATGATCAGATATGTAATATTAGCGTTAAGACAGAAAGAGGTTATTGTGGATTTATTATACAGGATGTGGTTACTGAACCACCAAAAAAATATCTTCGGATTCAGGGTGAAGATGGGTTTTTAGAATGGTATGTTAACTTGGAATTAGAGAATGATGCTGTTATATCACAGCGTAAGGGAGAAGCCGTCACTAAGAATATTTTGCCCAAGAAAAGACCAGATGATTTTAAATGGGAGGTAGAGCATCTGCAGCAAATTGTGGAAGGAAAGGTTGACGAATCTCCCATCTCTCTTGAGAGGGGTTTGGATACTATGATGGTTATTGCAGCAGCTCATCTTTCTTATCAGCAGAAAAGAGTAATGCATATCGATTATTCAAAAGGTTATGTAAGAAGGTCTATTAAATCTTTATAGACGTACCTTCAATATACTACGAAATTGATTTAACAGGAGGATAGAATGAGTAATAAATTTAATTTTGAGGGGTTGTTCATATATGATATGGCGAACAACCATCAAGGAAGTGTTCAACATGGACTAAAGATAATTAACGAAATAGCGAAAGTCTCCAACGAGGAAGGAGTAAAAGGGGCACTCAAATTTCAGTTCAGGCATCTGGATACGTTTATTCATCCTGAATTCAAAGATAATCCAAACCTGCCGCATATCCCTCGTTTTATAGCAACAAGGATTTCTGATGAGGACTACAAAACGTTAACTGATAACGTACGGGAAAATAACTTGGTCACGATAGCTACGCCTTTTGATGAAAAGTCGGTAGAATTAGTTGAGAAACTGGAAATCGAAATTATAAAGATAGCCAGTTGTTCTGCATCCGATTGGCCACTTATTAAAGAGATTGCCCAAGTACATAAACCAGTAGTCATTTCAACGGCCGGGTTTAATATGCCCGCGATCGATGACCTAGTTAGCTTCTTCGAGATGAAACATGTGGATTTTATATTGATGCATTGTGTAGCTTTGTATCCCATCCCTGTGGAAAAACTACAGTTGAATCAGATTGAGATTTTCAAAAGACGATATCCTCAGCTAACCATTGGGTTTTCCACTCATGAACCTCCTGATTATCTTGATGGCATAAAAATAGCATATGCCAAGGGTGCACGAGTGTTTGAAAGGCATGTTGGCGTGGAAACCAACAAAATAAAGCTTAATGCATATTCTTCTACGCCTGAGCAGATAAGAAAGTGGCTCCGGGTGTACAAGGAAACTGTTGCTGCCTGTGGAGCAGAGAAAAGATCCCCGGTAGGACATAGAGAGGAAGAATCTTTACGGTCCTTAAAAAGAGGAGTCTATGCAAGAGAAGATATTGAAAAGGGGACTCGGCTTGAGCACTCTATCGTGTTCTTTTCCATGCCCTTGCAGGAAAATCAGTTAGAAAGCGGGGACTGGAAGGATTGTTTCATAGCCGACAGGAACTATAAGAAAAACGAAGCTATTTTTGAAAAAGTTGTTGAGAGCGATGTATCCAAACAGGAAATCATTAACCGAATTTTTCTCCAAGTTATGGGTATGTTAAACGAGGCTCGCATTACTATTGGCAAGGATTTCAAAATCGAATTATCCCATCATTATGGTCTGGAACGATTCCGTGAATTCGGAGCAGTCATCATTGACTGTATCAACAGGGCGTACTGTAAAAAGCTGATTCTGCAGCTTCCCAGACAGAAATATCTCTATCATTACCATAAGAAAAAAGAAGAAACGTTCCAGGTGTTGTTTGGCAACTTGGAAATTGAGGTAGAGGGTAATCGACAAATTCTTCATGCGGGCGATTCAATGGTAATACATTATGGTGAATGGCATAAATTTCAGACAACAAATGGGGTAATTTTTGAGGAGGTTTCAACCACCCACTTTGACGATGATTCATTTTATGAAGACAAGTTCGTCGCAAAAATGCCCCGGGAAGAGAGGAAAACGAGGGTAGAAAACTGGAAAGGGAAGGGATAACTCATCTTGCTAATACCTATGTTAAAGGTAGTAGTTTTTGATTTTGATGGCGTACTGGTTGACTCGAATGTAGTCAAGCGCAATGCTTATTTTGACATTTTCACTTCTCTTGGCGACACACGCCCGGTTGTGGGGGCAGTTTTGGAAGATAACCGCGATGGCAACCGCTATCAAATTATTGAATGTATTCTCCAGCGCTTAGTCACGGCGGGATTTTTTAGTGCCCGCAGTCGATTAGATAAGCTGGTTACCAAATATGCAGAACAATACAACGATATTTGTGAAAAATACGCTGCGTCCTGTCGCGAAATTAACGGTGTGTCTACGTGTTTGCCTTGGCTGGCTATGCGCTACGTGCTCTACGTTAATTCGGCTACTCCAGAAGAGCCGCTCTGCCGCATCATTCGCCAGCGTGGTTGGAAGTGTTATTTTCGGGAGGTGCTTGGCTGTTCTCACACAAAGACCGATAATCTGAGGCAGATATTGGAACGCGAAAGAATCAGTTGCACTGAAGTGGTATTTGTAGGAGATAACCAGCAAGACATGACTGCGGCCCTACAATGCGGCTGTCAATTTGTAGGTCTGGTAAACGATACTTCACAGTTTGAATCTGAGCCATCGTATATAATTCACGATTTCTCGGAGTTGGAGACAACCATCGAACAGATTGACCGGAGATGTAGGATAGCAGATGATTCTGCAGGGGAGTAGCCATGATAAACAGGAAGAGAATTCTTGCTGTTGTTCCGGCGCGTGGTGGGAGCAAAAGTGTTCCTTTGAAGAACATTAAGCCTATTCTTGGCGTCCCTTTGGTCGCCAGAGTCGGACATCTGGTAAAGCAGATTCCCATGATTGACCGGGCAGTGGTTTCAACTGACAATCCTGAGATTGTTCATATTGCCCGGAAGGCAGGTCTCGACGTTCCCTTCATGCGTCCATCGGAGTTGTCCGGGGACAGAATTGCCGACTGGGATGTTTTATACCACGCACTCTTGGAAGTCGAGAAGCTCGATGGGGTGGTATACGACATCATCGTGATGTTGCAGCCCACCTCACCCATGAGGAGAGCAGAACACGTTCGCAACGCAATAGAGAAGCTGGTTAGGGAAGAATGGGATGCTGTATGGACAGTATCTGAAACGGATTCTAAAAACCATCCGTTAAAACAACTAAGAGTAATTAACGACCGGGTTGAATATTACGATGAGAGAGGTAGCAGCATTATTGCCCGCCAACAACTTAATACTCTTTACCACAAGAACGGCGCTGCTTACGTAATGACGAGAGAGTGTATTTTGGAGCAAAAGACAATCAAGGGAAACAGAACAGGGGCGCTTGTTATCAATGGTGAAGTGATTAGCATTGACACCTTGCGGGATTTCAAACTCGTTGAGTTCTTGCTGAACGAAGAGCAAACATGAAGGCACGGCAACCTGTTACAAATCATAATGTGGGTAGGAATACCTCTAAATTAAACCGGAGGAGCTTATGAATCCCAATCCTTTCAAACTGCTGTATGTGTATAAGGAACGTATTCCTGTGAATCTCCAGCAGCTTGTTCTGGATAGCATTCCGGCAAGCGAATTCGTGGTTAGCCGCATGACCTATACTATGTCAGATGAGGAAAAGTGCGAGAAGATGCGCTGGGCAGATGGCGTTCTTTTCGCTCTAGGACGTTACCTGCCTGAGATTGTATTCTGCAGTGCTACTGATGCATAAATTGAGCGATTTCATTTTATAAACATGGTTTGGACACGCAGATGTTGATTACTGCAAGAACAAAGATTTTAGAATATTGCCTGGACAAAATCGATTGCACTGTTCGAACTTGCCCTGAGACATTCCCCTATATTACCCAAAACGGTAAATGGGCCACTACCAGCGACGGCCACTGGACCGGTGGTTTTTGGGTGGGAATATTGTGGATTGCTTATCAATTGACGGGTCTGCATCGTTACAGAGATCAATGCCTTAAATTGATGAAGATACTGGAAAAAAGAAAAAATCAACCAAATGCTAATTTTGATTTAGGGTTTTTGTATACCTTATCATTTGTTAAAGGTTTCGAGATTACAAGTGATTCCGCTTTACAGGAAATTGCCCTTCAGGCAGCGGAACGTTTATTGACATTCTATCATAACAAAGCAGGGTTGGTTTATACCGTTTACAATTTTAAGACGAAAGAGTATGGCAAAGAAGTTGGTACGTCTATCGTTGATATTATGATGAACCTGGAATTACTGTGGTGGGCGTGGAAGGAGACGGAAGATAGAAGATATTTTGAAGTTGCGAATACCCATGCACGAAATACAATGAAACTTTTCATAAGACCCGATGGCTCCACTTATCATGCTGTGGATTTTGATTTGAAGAGTGGCCATATTATCCGTAAATGTACCATCCACGGACTCAATGATGGATCTTGCTGGTCTAGGGGTCAGGCGTGGGCAATCCGTGGCTTTTTTACTGCTTACCGTTATTCCAAGAAGAGGATCTATCAACAAGTTGCCCTTAACTTGTCGAACTATTGTATAAATAAAAATCAGGGAAGTGGTATTCCGCCTTGGGATTTCATGGCGGATTTTGAAAAGGGGCAAGCTGTCGATTCTTCGGCAGCAGCCATAACTACATCTGCCTGGCTTAGATGGGGTGATTCTGATCTGGTAGAGCAGGGCAGGACGTATCTAACCGAGTTGGTCAGCAAATATCTAAGACTTGTAAACGAGCACGGCATCCTGTCTCAAAGTTACGCCCACTTAAAAAAAGGCATAGGAGTGAATGAATCCACTATCTGGGGGGATTATTATTTAATGGATTCTATCTTATCATTTTTCGGCACGAAGCCGATGATAAAAGCCCGGTAAATATTGAGGAGCATATGAAGAAAATAAGACCTATACAGTTAAAAAAAGATAAGAAAGTGGATTTGCAGATCAAGTATGAGGAGATATATCGAGACTCAGATGTATGGCTATATACGAAGTCCAACGGGCTCCATTCTGTTGTTTTAAGGCAAATAAAGGATTACTTACTCAACAAAAGAGTTCTTGATATAGGATGTGGGGCTGGTAGGCTTACGATTATGTGTGCCCATTTTGCCAAAGAAGCAACTGGTTTTGATTTTTCCGAATCTGCTATTAAATTGGCTCGGTTATGTGCATCTTGCACAAAAACAAATAATGTTGAATTCTTAGTGAGCGACATAAATAAATTTTGCAAACAAACCTCAAAAAAATATGATGTAATAACGATGATAGGTGTTTTAGAACATGTTCAAGAGCCAGTAATTATACTTAAGGATGTTGCGGGCCTTTTAGATAAAGATGGTATATTGATAATAGCATGTCCAAATTTTATCAATTTCAGGGGATTCAGTTATATGACATTATTAACTTTGTTTAACTTCCCTATGTCACTGGCTGATCTTCGACAAATTGATGTAAAAGATATAGAAACTTGGTCCAAGAATGTTGGTCTGAAATTAGAAAAAACATGGGGTACTATATACAAATTTGGTTGGACTGAAAAAGCTTCTAAAGACATGATTAAAAGAGTTCCATTAGCAATAAAAGATAAGAATTTGAAAATAGAACTAAATTTTGAGGCATATAATACTTGGCTTGATAGAATGGTTGGATTTAATGAGGAGTATCTTAATTGGCTTAAGCAGCAAGGTGTTCTTAAGTCAATCAAGAGATCAGTAAAGATAAAGGTGGAAAGAGATGAAAATATTGATTCTGTTTTGTGGGAAAAAATAGAGCGATATCTGGATGAGAATATTAAATCAGATCCTTATTATTCAGATACTCCTCCATTTTGCTATATGGGAGGAGAGGGAATATACCTGTTAAAAAAATAGATGGCCTTAGAGACTAAATATAAAGAAACAGGCAGTGAGAATTTATGACTTTGGTGCGTAAAAGTGTGGAAGTCTTTGCGGGCAGATGGCTGCTGTTCCCGCTAAATTTGTTAATCAGCGTGCTTGTTATACGCGTCATTGGTGCAGAAGGCAAAGGTATTCTTGTCCTGTTGATGGCTACTGTAGCAATTCTGGCTACAATAGGTAATTTAGGGGCGCCTGCTGCTGCTATCTATTATTTACGAAAAGGGGTTCACAATCAACGGACACTAATTGCAAACTTTCTGGTTCTGACTACTATTTTCAGCATACTGGTCTGGAGCTTATTTTTCTTGCATGAAGAATGGTTTATTAGACTCTTTTTTAAAAGTGTATCTGTCAGTTCCAAACTTATTTGGTTAGCATTTTTTAGCTTACCTATTGTGATGTTGACCAGTTTCATTTCTGCTATACTGTTAGGCGCTGGATTGTCAAGGTTTTACAATCAGCTGATATTGAGCACAGCTTTAATTAACATTGTGGCTATTTTTTTGTTAGTTGTAGTGTTTCCATTTGGCGTTACAGGTGTAGTCGTGGCAAATATATTGGCGTCAGCAATTCCTCTGGGAGTGGCAGTTCGTCAAATGATTAGAGGTACTCGCGGTTGTAACTGGAAAATTAGTTGGGGCACGCAATTAAGTCTATTGCATTATGGCATTAGACATTACCCGGCAACTATTAGTTCCATAACTTTTAATCATGCAGGAAATTTCATTTTGGCATATTTTGTTGGTATTCAGGCGGTTGGGTACTATTCAGTGGCTGTTGGTGCATATAATGCTATCCTTAGTATTCCGCGGTCTGTGTATAGACTATTGACTGGAGAAGCTGCTGCTCTGGAAAGCTCTAAATCTTCATTGCTAGTAGCCAGGTCAACAAGAAATATCTTGCCAGTAATGTTATGTGCGACAATCACATCGGCAGTCATAAGTCCGTGGATTATTCCAGTGCTGTACGGAGCAGATTTTGTCCGGGCGGTGATACCACTGATTATTTTATTGATAGCTGGTCTGTTAGTTGGAGTGCATGCAACCATTCAAACTTATTTTTCGGCAATTAACCGTCCTGGACTTAACAGCACCTTCAGTATTGTATCTTGTACTATTAGTATAATTCTCGCTTTGGTCATAGTTCCTGTTGCTGGAATCACTGGTATGGCGATTGCATTTTTGCTGGCCCAGTGTGTTGTATTCTTGCTATTCTTATTTTGGTTTTGGCGTGTTACAGGGATACCTATTCGCTCTGTACTTTTGCTTACAAGAGAGGACATAGAAGGTTGGCGCTGGCGAATAATGAGTGTAATGCAAAGCGTGTATCTGAAGTTAAAAACTGCAGTAGGAGATTTTAAATTCTAGGACTAATTCGCTAACATTGTCAGTGGTGGGGCGTGGTGTAATTGTTCACTATTTGGGTAACGGTTTTTTTCTAGTATAATAACCTATAAAGGAGGCCGTTACTTATGACCGAATTTATTAAGTTTAGACTAACATCCAAATGGTTGTGAGTATCATTTTGTATGGATACCGAAATATCGTTATTAGGTATTGGTCAAAGATGTCAAGTCCCAGCTCAAAGAGATTCTCACAGAGATGTGTGAATGGTTGGATATTGATATCCTGGAAGGAGCGATAGATTCTGATTATGTTCACATGTATATGTCGGTGCCACCGAAGCACTCCCCATCGCATGTGATGAAAATACTTAATATTAAAAGCAGGAAATTTGAGGGATACATCCTAAATCATGAGGCAGTAGGGTATGAAGAAAAGCTTGATGGGATATCCGTTCTTTTAACGAACAGATATGATTTAGAACCAGCCAAAGTAGTTGAATCATATAAGAACCTAAAAGAAGTTGAGATGCTTTTTGATGACCTTAAAAGCTTTGTAGATATAAGGCCAATAAGGCACGGGTTAGAAAGACGAGTAAGAGCACACGTGTTTATCTGTATCTTATCATTAATTGCTGAAAAGAATTTTGAGATTAACTATATGGGTGGAAAAGCTGTAATGGAACCACTGGAAGAAATATCTAAGTCAAAGCTGATCAAATACAAAGTGAGGTTTTCAGAAAGAGACGATAGTAAAGGGAGGTAAAAATGAGTGAGCAGTTTTTTAAGAAATTTTTAATGAATAGATATCCAAATATGCATAAACGTTTAAGTCTTTTAAAAAGACGGTATCTGTTGAGAACTCAACGTCCGAATTGGAATGAAATTTTGGCGAAAGATAAGGCGAAATGGAAGAATGCGATTACTTCAGCAAAGAATGGCCCTAAAATATTAATCGGAACAACTATCGGAGCACATTTGCCAGGCACATCTTTCGATAGTCTTCTTTCATGTGCATTAATTTTAAGAGGCGCTGATGTTCATGTTTTGCTCTGTGATAGCTTTCTACCTGCTTGTCTGGAGGGCATAATTGAACATTATCCAAACCTTGAGCAGTTTATTCGTTATGGCCATACTAAGGACCGTTGCAAAGATTGTTTTTCGACAGCTTATAAGATGTTTAATTCACTCGGAATACGTGTTTATCGTTACAGCGAATTTGTGACTCCAGAAGAGATATCGTTGGCTAAACGGATCGCAACTACCGTACCGGTAAATGCGATTGGTGGCTATAAACTAGATGGGCTGGTCGTAGGTGAGCATGCCTTAGCAGGAGCGTTAAGGTTTTATGGGCGGGGGACAATAGATAGAGTGCCTTACAATGAAGCTGTATTGAGACGGTATTTTAATGCTGCATTATTGACTACTTATGCTACCAGTAGGCTTTTGAAAAAGGTTAGCTTTGAATCCGTGGTGACTCATCATGGAATTTATGTCCCACATGGATTGATCGGAGAAGTTGCTCGATGTCAAAATGTCAGGGTAGTCACCTGGATATCGTCTTATCGAAAAAGGACTTTTATATTTAGCCATAAAGATACTTACCATCAGACACTTATGTATGAATCAGTTGACAAATGGGAAAATGTCAAATGGACTCCTCAGATTGAGGCACAATTAATGGACTATCTCAAAAGTCGTTGGTATGGAACTCATGATTGGATATTTTTTCCTGAGAAACCCGAAATGGACTTGGCAACAATTATTGATGAGATACATGTGGATTTTTCAAAGCCCTTGATTGGACTATTAACAAATGTTTTCTGGGACGCCCAGCTTCATTACCGTACAAATGCTTTTCCTAATATGCTGGAATGGGTTTTAAAAACCATCGAGTATTTTTCTAATCGGCCTGAGCTGCAACTTCTTATTCGTGTACATCCTGCTGAAATTCGAGGGACACGTCCTTCGTTACAGCCCATTATTGATGAAATTAAGAAGGTTTTTCCAGTATTACCTCAAAATATTTTCATTATTCCCCCAGAAAGTCGTACCAGCACATATGCGGCGATGGAACAGTGTAATGCGGTGATAATTTATGGCACAAAAACGGGAGTTGAATTAACAAGTATAGGGATTCCAGTAATTGTTGCTGGTGAAGCATGGATACGTAATAAAGGTGTAACCATGGATGCATCTACAGTTAAGGATTACTTTAAATTGCTGGATCAGTTGCCGCTTAAACAACGAATGGATAAACTAAAGGTCCTGAGGGCTCGTAAGTATGCATATCATTTTTTCTTTCGTCGCATGATTCTTTTGAAATTTATGGAGCCAGATAGTCCTCCTATGCTCTATAGATTCCGGTTTAATGGTTTGGACGATTTATTGCCGGGGAGGCATGTAGGTCTTGATGTGATTTGTAAGGGAATATTAGATGGAGCCGACTTCATCTACCCGGCCGAACAATGTACCCAAGACCATAAGTAACTTTGTGTCACATATGCTTTTTTGTAAACTGATAGATCCGAAGCATTTCTCTCTAAGGTAAAAACATGACTGTCAAAGAAAACCTTTATCATCAAAATACAGGTTATTTTTCTATCATCAGATGGAAAATAATTGAGCATATCCCACTAGGGGACAACAAAATATTGGAAATAGGATGCGGACAGGGCGCTACGCTAATTAAACTTAAAGAATTAGGCAAAGCTTCTGAGGTTGTCGGGCTTGACATAAATAAAGATGTATTATTAAAAAATAGATATAAACTAGATAATATTTTAATTGGTGATATAGAGAGTCTTGAAATCCCTTATTCAGAAGAATATTTTGATATCATTATCTGTGCTGATATTTTGGAACATCTTATAGATCCTTGGAATACTATAAAAAAATTAAAGAAATATATCAAGAACTCAGGATTGTTAATAGTAAGTATCCCCAATATTAGATATATTAAAAGCATATATTCAATAGCTGTAATGGGTGACTTTAAATACAGTGATGCAGGAATATTAGATAAGACCCATTTGAGATTTTTTTGCAAAAGAAATATGGAAGAATTAATCCATTATGCAGGATTTTATATTCTTAAAATGATATTCGAGATTCCCCCAAAATACCATCTATTGAATAAATTAACATTAGGCTTTTTTAATGAGTTCTTCGTTAGTCAATATATCTTTGTAGCAACAGTAAAAATAAAACCTGAAAGACAAGTATAAAGATGCGGCCGAAGGTCAGTATCATCATTTTGAATTGGAATGGCTGGGTAGATACAATAGAGTATCTTGAATCTGTATTTCAGAACAGTTATCCTGCTGGTTTTGGAGCTATCTGTATATATTCTATTAGAGCAGAAGTATTTTTGAGAAGGTTGAGAAGTTTATGAAGAAGAAAGAATAAGATGACAGCGCAAAAGTACGATTTAGCGGTTGCTTATAGGATTTATCCTAAAGTATCTAAGGCACCACCTGTTTTCAGTGATAATAAATTCAAATTGGCAGAGTTGTGCTTAAGGTCATTTAAGAATTCCTTAGGTTCCTTAAAAGTCAAAATTTGGGTCTTGTTAGATAACTGTCCATCAGAGTACGAAAAATTGTTTAAAAAATATTTTGACCCTGATGATTTGGAAATCATTAAACTGCCAGGAATTGGAAACAGCGGAACATTAAGAAAACAGATTCATATATTAACAGAACAAAATGTTTCAGAAATAGTATATTTTGCTGAAGATGATTACTTTTATATGACTAATCAATTTGAAATAATGGTAAATTTTATCAGGAATAATAAGGATGTGGATTTTCTCTCTCCTTACGATAGTCCTGACTATTATAACCTGGATTTACATAGATATGCAAGTGAAATTAAGATATTTGATAACAGACATTGGAGGAGCGTTTCCTGTACCACTGTTACTTTTCTAACTACCAGAGAGAAACTCAGAAAGGTTAAAAATGTAATCGGAACTTATAGTAAAGTGACTACTTACACTAAAGGAAATTATGATTCAAGTTACTGGATGAGTTTAACTAAATATAAAGTATTTAATCTGTTTGCTTTGACTAAATACCTTATTTCAGGTGACCAGAATTTTATTAGAATTGCCAAGGCATGGTTTTTCTGCTGGCGGCAAATACTATTTGGGAAACGCTGGAAATTATGGGTTCCAATTCCTTCAATTGCTACTCATATGGAAAGTAATAGATTAGCGCCAAACATTGACTGGTTGGAGATTATAGAACAAGAGATTAAGAAAATATTATGACAACTGTAAAAATAACAAAAAACACGAATAAGAAAATGTGGGTTGTGTGGCTTGCGTTATGGAGCGCTGCATTTTCAAAAGCAATGCTAACGGGAGGGATAGCAATTGGTGATGTGTTATTCGGGTTCGCCGCAGTTGTTTGTTTCTTATTCCTTTGCCAACGTCTTCCTCGAATATATATCCCAAAATGGTCTGTTTATGTAGTACTTCTAATTATGTGGGCGGTTGTAGGTGGGCTATTGGCAAGTGGGTTTTCACCTTTTGCTTTTTCTGAGATGGAATTTTTAAAGTCCTTTGCAAAACTAAGTTTCTATGGTCTTGGCGCAATACTGCTCGGTTCATATATTTGGAAAATGGAGATGAATACCATACGTAAAGCAGTATTATGTATCTTGACGATTAATGCGTTGATTGCGTTATGCATCTATGTTGCACAATTGCTTGAGCAGTTGTCCGGAATACATTTGCCACATGAATTTTTCTGGTTTGGGCGAGGTGGTCCTTTGACCTTTGGTGAGAGATTGAAACCATGGGAGATTGGTGGTATCGTGTTGAATAAAGCCAGAGGAATATTCAGTGAACCGGCCGCTTTTGGAATCTTTCAAATTTTGGGTTTAGCTTTTCTTTATTTTAGATCGTCTACAATCACGCAAAAACATGCATGGAAATACATTATTATTTTGGTGTCTTTGTTGCTTACATTCTCACTTTCAACTTATATTCTTCTGTGTACATTATTGGTCATTTTAATTTTTAAGCAGAGAAAAATCGCGCAGTTATTTTCTTTGTTAAAAATAATGTTCGCTACAGTTATGATGATATTTCTATTATTTACATTAACGCCTCTTCACCTTTCTGAGGCCTTTTACAACAGGGTAACACATCGTTTTGTTGAGTTTGTTCAAGGACAGGATCGTTCGGGTGGGGTGCGGGTGTTGGGTTCATGGGAAACTGCAAAAGAAATCATTATGAAATCACCTATTTTTGGAAGCGGACTGGGCAACCTTGATGTTGCGTTTAATAGCACTGGTCGAACTCTTTATTATTCGACATTAGTATTTGACCACGCTGCGATATTTAATATACCATTTTATATTCTCGGTACTTTTGGAATTATTGGATTCTTTATCTTTATATTGTTTGTTGGCAGTCTATTTATTCGGGCTCCTGCTGCCGGCACTGTTTTTTTGATTTCAATGTTTGCTTATGGGAGTTTTCTGGAGACATCCTTTTGGGTTTTCTATGTCCTTTTAAGTATAAATTTTGTATCAGTCCGTAAAGAAGTCTTAAATGAAAAAATCTGATATAGATGTTTTAATCGTCACTTATAACAGCAAAGCATTTATAGGGACTTGTATTGATTCTTTGCTTGGTTCTGAAGGGATGCACATTAGAATAACGGTGATAGATAATGCTTCTACCGACGGCACAGCAGAACAGGTAGAAAAAAGATACCCATCCGTGAAAGTATTGAAAAATTTAAAAAACATGGGTTATGCCTGTGCTGTAAATAAAGGGGTTGCGAGTGTTGCTGGAGATTTCTTCATTATTGCGAACGCTGATGTTGTTTTTCATAGAGACACCGTATGCCAGATGGTTGAGCATTTGATAATTCATCGTGATGTTGGGGTGGTTGGTGCTCAACAGGTCTTCCCTGATGGCAAATGGCAACGAAGTTATGGAAATGTACCTGGAATTGTAGATAGTGTTAAAAACTTAATCGGAATCACTACATTACACAACTGGGTACGGCGATTTGCATGGCCCCGAAGGATCGATACTTATCCAAAAGAGGTTGGCTACATTGATGGTGCTGCTATGGCGATTCGCAAAGAAGCTTACGAATTCGTAGGAGGATTCGATGAGAACTTTTTCTTTTACGGAGAAGAAGCGGATTTTTGTTTCAGATTAAAAAAATCTGGTTGGAGGGTGGTATTTCTTCCCTCGTCTCTTTTAACTCATATACGAGGAGGCAGTTCAAGAAGAGCAGACCCGAGTAGCGAGAAATATCTTCAATTACATGTTAATAGTAAATTACTTCTTTTTAAAAAACACTACCCACAATGGCAATTCCATCTGTATATACAGCTTGAAAAGATTCACGCGCAGAAGTTAGCACTTATCTATAGATTAATTGGATTTCTTTTGCCTGAATCTAAAAGGGGCTATGTATCTAATAGGGTTATAGAATACAATCTTCTATCAAAAATTTGGAGTAAACAATTGACTCGATAGGAAATTTGAATTTAATAGGATGATGCTTGCGGTGGAGACTATTTTGAATAATGAGAAACTTAGCCAACTGATGTTTCTTTCATGGGAGAGTCCGTGGCCAGCACATAGTGGGGCCGATTTGCGTGCTGTAGGGCTCTTGAGAGAGATCAGTAAAGTGTTTGAGGTTGAACTTATTGTATTGTCACGTCAGTCTCTGTCAATTAAACAAACAGAGTTTTTAAGTGAGTATGCAAGCAAAATTATTAGAATTCCATTGCGAGATACTTCATTTCAAGATAAGTTGCGAGCTGCAGGGCTTATGCTCAAATTTCACTACCCGTATCACAGCGCAGTTCTTGATTTATCTTTCCGAGACTATCCCGATGTTTTGCGCAGAATATTAAGCTTTTCTGGTGTAGTCTATGCATCTTTTGGGCACTGGGGTACTCTGATCCTAAATCAGCAGGCCCGCAACTGGATATTAGATCAGCACAACGCTGATGTTGAATTTTGGCGAGTTTATGCTTCACAAGTATCAAACCCTCTATTAAGGTTGGCGGCGTTAGTAAACTGGTGGCTGTCTGATAAGCATTTTAGGTGTATCTATCCTCGTGTTGGGCGTATTATTTCTGTATGCGAAGAAGACAGGCAACTCACGCTGACTCTAGCGCCTACTGCAAAAGTAGATGTGATTCAGAACGGCGTTGATTGTTCTTATTATTATCCTGAGCGGGTTGCCCGAAAGGATCCGCCCCGGCTGTTGTTTACAGGCACCTCCGCAGCACGGAATATGACCGCTCTGCACAAGTTTATGCGTGATATTTTCCCATTTATACAACGAAAGATACCGGATGTTGAATTACTCGTTGGTGGAAATTTCCATAGCAAGGCTCAGTCTCAGTTCAGTGCATACCGTGGTATTCGCTTTACAGGACGAGTGGATGACATACGACCTATCTTTAACCAGAGCGATGTGTATGTGGCACCCTTTGAGGAGACGCATGGTTCAAAGCTTAAGATTGCCGAAGCTATGGCAATGGGTATGGCAATTGTTTCAACTCCTGAAGGAATACGGGGCTTTCCTCTTGTTGATGGCGAGTCTGTTTTGGTTGCTCATAACAAGGAACAGTTTGCCGCACATGCGGTTGCCCTGTTGGCAAATCCTATACGGCGCGAGCGCTTAGGTGCTGCCGCTCGCAAGGTAGCTTTATTTATGATTGATTGGAAGGTATTGGGCAAACGCTTGGTGCAAATCATTAATTCGGTGTATGAAGAGATATCAAAATGAAACGAATTATGAGATATCACGGTTTTTCTACCAGAGACTATTTGATTTTAGACAATATCCCCATTGGCAAAGAAACATCTGTGTTGGAAATCGGTATTGGAACTGGGAGTACAGCTGAATTAATTATTGATAAGGTTAAAGAATTTTGTGGTGTGGATATAAGTGCAGAGACCATTGAGATGTTGAAGCATATCTACAATAATAACAATTATGTCAACATGTATTGCTTGGATGTATGTAGCGATGTCTCGTTGGGCAAGAGATTTAATGTTATTTATTCCGCAGATACTTTGGAGCACGTGAAGCAGCCAAAAAGTTTTTTCAATTTTATCGTGAGGCATTTATTTTTTGGTGGAGTTGCTGTAGTTACATTTCCTAATGAATCGGAAGGAAAGCATCACGGTATTACCTGGTTTAATAGCAAAGAAGACCTTTTAATGCTAATAGATAGGGTCGGACTAAGAGTTATTAACTTTTATGAAGTAAGAGGAACCACATGGCATAGAATCATTAGAAAATACTTATGGGAATTACCAAAATCGTTAGTATCTCGGCAAAATATGACAACACTACCACAAACTTTTGAGCAAACCGAAGCTTTTCAAATTATCCGAGATGGTGGTATTAAAACTAGGTTTTTTGGGTACTATACAAGAACTATAACGAGACTGGCAGCATTGTTTTCGCTATATAATTATTTTGAAGTTGGTAAAAAAATTAATAATAAAGTTTTGCTTATGTGCTTAAAACACAAGTGAATTTATGAAAGGGATAAATTCAGTCTTTATGTCAAATTCGCCATTGGTTTCCATCATCATCCCTTGCCGGGATGAAGAGAAGTTCATTAGTAAGTGTCTTGATTCCGTAATTACTAATGACTATCCTAAGGATAAACTCGAGGTTTTGGTTGTAGATGGAATGAGTGAGGATGGGACAAGGGAAATTGTGGAAAAAGATGTTCAGCAATATCCGTTTATCAAGATTTTGGATAATCTGAAGAAAATTACCCCTTGTGCATTGAATATAGGGATTAAAAATGCAAAGGGTGAAATTATTATGCGAATGGATGCTCACACCACTTATGAAAGGGACTATATCTCAAAATGTGTAAAATATTTGGAGGAGCATAACGCTGATAATGTAGGCGGGATATGGAAAATATTTCCAAAAGATAATACCATTATTAGCAAAGGAGTTGTGCAGGTTTTATCACACCCATTTGGAATAGGAAATGCTTATTATAGATTTACAAATAATAAAGAACCAATGTGGGTTGATACCGTGCCTTTTTTTTGCTGCAAAAAAGAAATCTTTGAAGAAATCGGCCTTTTCAATGAAAACCTTCCGAGAGGCCAGGATATGGAATTTAATTTAAGACTGAAAAAAATGGGGGCAAGAATTCTTTTAGTGCCAGAAATCGTAAGTTATTATTACGCTCGTTCAGACTTAAAGTCATTTATTAAACATAATTTTATAAATGGTTTATGGGCGATATTACCTTTTAAATATACAAATATTATTCCTGTTTCTTTAAGGCATTTAGTTCCTTTAGAATTCGTCCTGAGCTTGTTCGGCGCGTTAATACTATCTTTATTTTGGGACTTCTTTTGGTGGATATTTGTATTTATAATTCTTTCTTATATTGCGGTTAATTTTTATTTTTCCTTAAGAATAGCTGTAAAAGAAAAAGATAGAAGATTAATATTTACAATGCCTATTATATTTGCTATCTTTCATTTTAGTTATGGCTTAGGTTCTGTATTAGGAGTAGTAAAATGTATTTTCTCTGGGAGTTTTTGGAGAAATTCGAGAACATTTTTTGCTAATAAATAATTATGTCAAAGCGGGTATTCGACATTGTTTTTTCTTTTCTAGGGCTTGTAGTTTTATCTCCTGTATTTTTAGTTATCCTCACATTAATAAAATTAGAAGACGAGGGGCCTATTTTTTATCGAGGACTCAGGGTAGGGAGGTACAGAAGACCATTCAGAATATTTAAATTCAGAACAATGGTGGTTGATGCTGAAAAACTTGGAGGTTCTTCCACACCCGACGATGACCCGAGGATTACAAAGATTGGAAAGTTCCTAAGAAAGCACAAAATGGACGAATTACCCCAGCTTATAAATGTGCTCAAAGGAGAAATGAGTTTTGTTGGACCAAGACCGCAGGTTTCTTGGGCGGTTCGGTTCTACTCTAATGAAGAAAAAGAAATTTTGCTAAGCATCAAACCAGGGATGACAGACCACGCATCTATTAAATTTCTTGACGAAGGAGAAATTTTAAGAGGTAGTGAAGATCCCGATAAAGACTATATGAAAAAAATACATTCCGAAAAGATCCGGTTGAGTATAGAATATACTAAAAATATGTCGTTGAAGACTGATTTTAAAATATTATTCAAAACATTTTTAAGCATCGTTAAAAAGGAGGCTTAAATATGAGAAGTAGAAAATTACGACCAGAAGGAACTTTAAGGTTAAAAGCAGAACAAGAAGCAGCAAAAAATTATGCAAAAATCTTCGAAAATTCATCTGATACTACAGAAATTAAACTTCAAAACTTTGCGAAGTATATCAGACGACAGGATACAACAAGATTTCTTGCATGTTATGAAATATTTAAGAAGATTCTAAATATTAAGGGTTCTATTGTCGAATGCGGAGTTTATCGAGGGTTTACTTTAATGTCTTGGGCATTACTTAGTACGATTTTAGAACCCGTGAATTTGACACGTCGTATCTATGGATTCGATACATTTGGAGGCTTTCCATCCATCTCAGCAAAGGATGAAAATAAATTTCGCAAGATAAATGTTAAAGAATTGTCTTCTGATTCTCATGAGGAACTTTCTAAAATCATAAAGATATATGATAGCAACCGATTTTTGGGCCATATTAAAAAAGTTGAACTGATTAAAGGTGATGCCAAACAAGCTATACCTAAATTTATTAAGAACAATCCGCATTTAGTTATAAGCTTGTTGTTTTTGGATTTTGACCTCTATGAGCCTACAAAAGTAGCGATAGAGAATTTTTATCCAAGGATTCCCAAAGGCGGAATAATAGCATTTGATGAGCTTGATAATCCTATTTGGCCAGGTGAGACATCAGCTTTGTTAGAGAGTATAGGAATTAAAAAACTTAAAATTCAAAAAGTTGAATTTGATCCTTATATAGGATATGCAATTAATGAATAGTTATATTCCAGAGATAGAAAAATACACAAAAATAGCCAAAGAAATCAGAAGAGAAATTCTTAATATGATATATAAAGCAAAAGCACCACATATTGGTTCATCCTTTTCTATTGTAGAAATTTTGGTGGCTTTGTATTTTAAATATCTTAAGGTTTCTCCCAATGACCCTCAGAATAAAAATAGAGATAGATTTATTTTAAGTAAAGGACATGGATGCCCTGCCTTGTATGCGGTCCTTGCGCACAGAGGTTTTATGACTTCGAATATTCTCAAGGGTTTTGGCTGTAACGGAGGAACGTTAGAAGAACATCCTACTGCTAATTTAACAAGAGGTATTGAAGTTTCTACTGGCTCTCTTGGACACGGTCTTTCGATAGGAGTAGGAATGGCAATAGCTGCCAAACGTGATGGAGCCTCTTATTGTATTTTTGTTCTCATGAGCGATGGAGAAACTCAGTCGGGATTTGTATGGGAAGCAGTGGCCTTTGCCGCTCACCATAAACTTGATAATTTGATTGTTGTAATTGACTATAACAAAATCCAAGCTTTAGGCAGAATACGGGAGGTCATTGATTTGGAGCCATATGGTGATAAATGGCGCTCATTCGGCTGGGAGGTCAAAGAAGTTAATGGACACGATTTTACTCAACTTCTTTCTGTTCTCAAAAATGTCCCCTTTAAACAAGGCAGACCTAGTGTTATTATTGCTCATACAGTAAAAGGTAAGGGTGTGTCATTTATGGAAGATAAATTACTTTGGCATTATAGATGTCCGGACGAAGAAGAATATTTAAAAGCGATAAAGGAACTTGAATAAATTATGCGGGACGCTTTTGTTAAAACACTCGAAAGACTAAGTCAGTCAGACAACGAGATTTTTTTGCTTACCGGTGATTTGGGGTTTAAACTATTTGATAGTTTTAGAGAGAAATATCCGGAGAGATTTTTGAATATGGGCATTGCTGAGCCAAATATGATTGGCGTTTCCGCAGGATTGGCTCTTTCGGGCAAAAAAGTCTATTGTTACTCTATGATTCCTTTTTTGGTAATGCGTTGTTTTGAGCACATCAGAATAGATATATGTTATCACAATTTAAATGTCAGATTAGTCGGAGTTGGTGGTGGATTCGTTTATGGCCTTGAAGGAGTAACACACCATGCAATAGAAGATGTGGCTATTATGAGGACTCTTCCAAATATGACAGTAGTAGCTCCGGGTGATCCATTTGAGGTCTCAGCTTGTATTGACGCCTCCGTATCTTACAAGGGACCGATGTTTATACGTCTGGGTAGGAGGGGCGAACCGCAGGTTCACTCTACCGTACCTGACTTTAAAATAGGAAAAGGCATTATACTATTTAACAAAGGCAATGATATTTGTCTTTTAGCAACCGGGACTATGCTTTATAAAGCCAAAATTGCTTCAGAACTCTTATTGAAGAAGGGCTTTGGTGTAACTTTAATAAGTTTACATACTATAAAGCCACTGGATGAGATGCTTATTAAGGATTGTGCTAAGAAATATAGGTCGATATTTTCAATTGAGGAGCACAGTATTGTTGGTGGTTTAGGTTCAGCTGTAGCTGAAGTTCTATCAGGAAACTGTTACAATGGAATATTTAAAAAGATTGGCTTGCCTGATGAGTTCAATCATTATGTAGGAAGAGCTGAATACCTTTATCAAAAATATGGTCTTGTGCCGGAAAGTATAGCTGATAATATAACAAAATTGATTAAGAAGGCTTAAAGAATGGATTGGAAAGTACGGTATATTGATTATCCTAAGCATTTTAAGAAGATGGAAAGAGAATTTATGGATGCCATTCATACGGTTTTATCTCGCGGAGATTTAATTCTTCGTCAACAACTTAGAGATTTTGAAGCAAATCTTGCAAGATTTATTGGAACGCAGTATGCAGTTGGAGTAAGTAATTGCACAGATGCTTTGCATCTATCATTAAGGGTGGTTGGTGTAGGCCCCGGAGATGAAGTTATAACTGTATCTCATACATTTGTTGCCACAGTCGAAGTTATTATACATGTAGGGGCAAAGCCTATTTTGATTGATATAGCGGAAGATCATAATATGAATATCGAGCTCATAGAATCAGCAATTACGCCAAAAACCAAAGCCATTATCCCTGTTCATCTCAATGGAAGATTATGTGATATGGAAAAAATTATGGGTATAGCAAAAAAACATAATCTAGTTGTTATAGAAGATTCTGCACAAGCTTTGGGCGCTTCCTTTAAAGGCACGAAAGGAGGCGCTTTTGGAGATATAGGATGTTTCAGTTTCTATCCGGCTAAATTATTAGGTGCTTTTGGAGATGCAGGAGCGGTGGTAACGAATAACAAGGACATAGCTGATAAGATTAGGTTATTGAGAGACCATGGACGGGGGAAAGGTGGCGAGATTGAAGTATGGGGATTTAATTGTCGCTTGGACAATTTGCAAGCAGCCATTCTTGACCTAAAACTTGAAAAAATCCCTGAATGGATTATAAGAAGACGAAAAATAGCAAATATTTATCATCAGGGTCTTTCTGACATTCCGCAACTTAAATTGTCACCTCCCCCAGTAGATAATGATGCATATTTTGATGTTTTTCAAAATTATGAAATTGAAGCAGAAAAACGAGATGAACTTAGATTTTATTTAACGGACAAAGGAATTGAGACAATGCTACCCTGGAGCGGTAAGGGTGTCCATCAATTTAAGCCTCTTGGTTTAACGCATTTTAAATTACCAAGAACTGAGAAAACATTTGAGAGGGCTTTAATGCTACCTATGTATCCTGAATTGACTAATGAGAAAGTAGAGTATGTGATTGATGCTATAAAGAGTTTTTACAAGAACAAGAGATGACTAGGAAGATTTGATGGGAAATTATACAACGGTTACAGAATTACCGGGGCAAGGAGCTTCGAGTGAGCAACTGGCAAGATTATGTCACCGATATAAGTTTGCTTCCCAGTTTTGTGAAGGAAAGGATGTTTTTGAGGTTGCCTGTGGTGGAGGTATAGGACTTGGGTATCTAGCAAGAAAGGCAAGGAGGGTAGTAGGTGGAGATATAGATGAAAATAACTTAAAATTTGCTCAAGAACATTACAAAGGAAGACATAAGATACAACTTCTTTTAATCGATGCCTATAAATTACCTTTTACTGATAATAGTTTTGACGTTATCATATTATACGAGGCAATATATTACCTGGCTCATCCGGAAAAATTCATCCGTGAAGCCCAACGGGTTTTAAGAAAAGGCGGCAATATTCTTATTTGTACGGTTAACAAAGATTGGTCGGGTTTTAATCCCAGTCCTTATAGTTATAAATATTTCTCTGCACATGAGTTATTCGGTTTGCTAAAGCAGAATAATTTTGGAAACATAACCCTTTATGGAGACTGTCCTATAATAGCTAAAACATTTAAAAATAGAATTATTTCTTGGATTAAAAGAAGAGCAGTTGCTTTAAACATAATTCCGAAAACAATGAAAGGCAAAGAACTGTTGAAAAGAATTTTCTATGGAAAGTTGCTACCCCTGCCGCCGGAACTATCTGACAGAATGGTAGAATATAGTCCTCCTGTTTCCATGCCTTACGATTCTTCTAGTTTTGGATATAAGGTCTTATTTGCTATAGGTTACAAAAAATGAAAATAAGTTACTTTATTCATAAGTATCGCCGTGTTTTTGCCATAGCCATTCACCTTACTCTAGTCATTGTTAGCTACACAGGTTCTTTCTACCTTCGCTTTGATTTTCGGCCAGGAAGTGAGTATTTCCGAATTATTTTAAAAACATTACCTCTTTTGATTATTATTAAGATGGCTATCTTTTATTATTACGGACTTTTCTCTGGACTTTGGCGTTATGCTAGTATAGATGATTTATGGAGAATCATCAAAGCAAACTTCTTTTCTACCGCTGTATTTATTTTAGGGGTCGTTTTTATTTATAATATTGTGGGTTACCCGCGGTCAATATTTTTTCTGGACGGGATTTTATGTACAGTTTTTGTCGGAGGGTTGCGTTTTGCAACGCGTTTGTTTAGAGAGATATTTAAACCTGTATCAACGAAGATAAATAGAAGGGCGATTATTGTTGGGGCAGGTGAAGCGGGAGTTATGGTATTAAGGGAATGCCGCAATAATCCCGCTATGGATATGGAAATTGTGGGCTTTGTAGATGATAATCCTGCAAAAAAGAATTTACGCATTCAGGGGGTAAAAATTTTAGGCACAAAACATGACATCCCAGCGATTGTTAATAAATATAGAGTTGAAGAAATCATTTTAGCTATTCCTTCAGCTAAAGGAGAGGTTATTAGAGAGATTATCTCTTATTGTCAGATACCGAACGTTAAGCTTGAAATTGTTCCCGGGTTGCAGAAAATTTTAAGTGGAGATTTAGAGGTAAGACCCAGAGAGGTAAAGCCGGAAGACCTTTTAGGTAGAGAAACAGTTAAGATAGATGCACGAGAGATAAGTCATTATATTAAGAATAAACGTATCTTGGTTACAGGCGCAGGTGGTTCAATTGGTTCGGCACTTTGTCAACAGATAGCTCTTTTTTCTCCAAAAGAACTTATGTTTTATGACCATAATGAAAATAACGTTTATTTCTTAGAGGTTGAATTTAAGACAAAATATCCACAAGTTAAATTCACAACAATTATTGGAGATATAAAAGATATCGGTCTATTAAAGCATACATTTTCCCGTTATAGACCTCATGTGATATTTCATTCTGCAGCACATAAACATGTTCCTTTGATGGAGGAAAATCCTGCAGCAGCGGTAAAAAACAACATTATTGGAACTCGCAATCTTATCTATGCAGCCAATCACTATGGGGTGGAAAGATTTGTTTTGATTTCCACAGATAAAGCTGTAAATCCCACAAGTATTATGGGTGCAACTAAAAGAATTAGTGAGATGATATTACAGGCTAAAGCTAAGGATAGTAAGACAAGATTTATGGCGGTTCGTTTTGGTAACGTGCTTGGCTCCGACGGTAGCGTTATTCCACTTTTTAAGAAACAAATTGACGAAAGGGGGCCTATAACAGTAACCCATCCTGAAGCCAAAAGATATTTTATGAGTGCAAGTGAAGCTGCTCAACTTGTGCTTCAGGCAGGGGCAATAGGGAAAAAAGGGGAAATTTTTATTTTAGATATGGGTGAGCAGATAAAGATACTGGATTTAGCACGTAATCTAATAACCCTTTCGGGACTTAAGTTAGATAAAGATATCTTTATTAAATTTATCGGATTAAGACCGGGAGAGAAGTTGTATGAAGAAACGTTGCACGATGTAGAGAAAGATAAAACTACTAAGTATGAGAAAATCTACATCGCCCAGGCAAATGAGTTCGAATCACGTATACTAAGGAACCAGGTTAAAGAACTAGAAAGGTTAGCAAACATGATGGATACGGAGAAAATTCTGAACAAAATACACGAAATAGTGCCTGCTTATGTGCCAAACGTGAAAAATAAAAATTGATGGGAAAGATAATATCTTTTTAGAGAGAAATTTTCTATAAATATGGGAAAAATTTTATAAAGGATTAGTCCCCAGTATGTTTTGCTCTATGTTAGAAAACATTCTCTATTTCCGAACCTGGAGATTATTCTGAGAACGATTTGGGTAATTCTTCGGAGGAAAAGTGGGAGATAGAAAAGTGACCAATTACAAATTTCAGATTACAGATTTCAAATTCCAAAAGGATAAGCTATTGAAATATTGTGATTGGTTGATTGTGGCGTTTCTTATTCTGTTTGTCTTCTGGTCACCGATTTCCATTAGCGGAGCCCAGACTGCCGTATCTTTTGCACTTCTGTTCTGGCTAATCAGGATGTTCTTGACGAAAAAATTTCGCCTGGCAAGAAATCCCCTCAATATACCAATTGCCGCCTTTCTGGTTGCTGCAGCCATTGGGGTAATTATGGCAGTAGATTTTAAACATAGCCTGAAAGGCTATATGACTCTTGGTTGGATGTCCATCTTCTTTCTATTTGTGAATAATGTTAAGGATGAAACTCAGTTTAAGAGATTAATCCGAATATTGATTATAATTACTACGATTGCCGGAGCCTATGGCATTTTCCAGCATTTTACCAGAATCGATTTTTTTGGTAATGTTAAGTATCTTAAAGAATCTTTTGCCAGTGCCAAAAGTACCGGTTTCTTTAATTCTCCATTAACTTTTGGAAACTATATATTGTTGGTCTTGCCAGTGGTAATCGGCTTGTCTTTTTATAGTAAGACAGGAAGGGAGAAGCGGTGGTTACAGTTGTCAATCTTGATTATTTTGATTGCCATAATCTTTTCATATGGTCGCGCGGTCTGGGTGGGCTTAATTGGTGGATTAATATTAATGGCTATTTTGAGGAATAAAAGATTACTCCTGTCCATTGTAGCTGGAATCATAGTTTGTTCTATTTTCATTCTTATTTTTCCTTCCTCCCACTTCACCCATCGGGTAGTGGGAACTCTTAAGTCCAGGAATCCAGTTGGAAATAGAATAGAGTTCTGGGAGGGGAGTCTGAGAATAATAAGAGATTATCCGATTACAGGGTTGGGTTGGGAAGGTTTTAGATTTGCCTATCCAAGGTATAAGTCAGCCAAGGGTCGCCAGTTGGTCTGTCATGCCCATAACAATTTCGTAGATGTAGCTGTTGACAGTGGATTTTTGGGATTGGGTATATTTCTCTGGCTTTTAATAACTATTTATAAGGTTGGTTTTCACATTTTTAAGGAATTGGAGGATGGATATTTTAAAGGAATTGCCTGGGGATTTCTGGGGTCGTTGACAGCTTTTCTAATTGCTGGATTAACGCAGTATAATTTCGGGGATTCGGAAGTAGTTATGCTTTTTTATTTTCTCCTTGCTATGGTAATGGTTATTCCTAGGATAGGAAAAAGCAACAAAAGTTTAATTAGTTTAGATTAGTTACATTAGTTTAATTGGTTGGATTAAATATTTAACTTAAAGAGCCCAGTTATTTGAAAAAAGACGTGACAAATAACTGGGTTTATTGGAAAAAAAAGGAAAAAGGGGACAGGCTACTTTTTTTGTAAACAAGAGCCAAGACGGTTGCAGGAAAGATATTTGATTGAGAGTACTATTTTTACCTTATTAGATAGTTGTACATTTTACAACTTATATGTTGTAAAATACTTGACAATACAACTTTTATAGTGTTATGGATAAATTGTTAGAATATCAAGATAAGGTATTAAAATTGTTGGCAGGCAAGATGGAAGATTTTTATCTTGCTGGAGGGACTGCTCTTTCTCGGGTTTATTTTAAGCACAGGATATCGTATGACCTTGATTTTTTTACAAAGAAGTTCTCAAAGAATAAAATTTCTATGATAATACAAGAACTCTCAAAGTCACTCAAATTACCAAAAGAACGCCGTAAAGCCCCTGTCTTTAGACATGGGGATATAATAAGAAAATAGGGTCAGCTCTATTTTTGATTCATTAAAATAGTTAAATAGAGTTGTGATAGGGCCAAAAATAGAACTGACCCCATTTTCTCTGCGGACACACAGAAAACGCAGACTTAAATGCAAGTATCAATATCTTAGTCCCGAAACTTCGGGATGATAGCCTGTGGAGTGGAGGCGTTGGCTTCCACAATGAAGCAGGAACTCCGAACACGAAAGCCGCAAGCGGTATAAGTTGGAGAATCCCCTATCTTTAGCTATGGGGAGTTGTCAAACTTGATGAGCACTTTGAGTATCTGAAGAAAGTAAAACTTTATTCGTCTTGAAAAGTACGCAATAAGAATTTTGGCTCTAAAGGAGCACATTACAAGTTATTTCTTATGTGTCATATTATACCTGGTGGGTATAATCTGTTACATTTTCCGTAAGTACGAGAGAGAAGTTATGAAAATATTGGTGACAGGAGGGGCAGGGTTTATTGGGTCTAATGTTGTTGATGCTTATATCGAGAAGGGATATGAAGTCGTTGTTGTAGATGACTTATCATCCGGGAAGAAAGAGAATCTGAATAAGAAAGCAAAGTTCTACAAGTTAGATATTTGCGATAGAGCACTGGAAGAGGTTTTTGGAAAAGGAATCGATATTGTTAATCATCATGCGGCCCAGGTTGACGTAAGAAAATCTATAGCTGACCCTGCTTTTGATGCCCGGATTAATATAGAAGGTTCACTCAATATTTTAGAAAATTGTCGAAAGTACAAAATTAAGAAGATAATCTTTGCTTCCAGTGGTGGTGTAATTTACGGTGAGTGTGGCAACATCCCTCCTAATGAAGACTCTCCTATCTCTCCTGTTTCTCCTTATGGCGTAAGCAAGTATGCCATGGAATGTTACCTTTCCGCGTATGAAAAAATCTACGGTTTAAAATATACTGCACTTCGCTATGGAAATGTCTATGGTCCACGGCAGGACCCTTATGGTGAGGCCGGGGTTGTGGCAATCTTTTCCGGGAAGATGCTTAATAACGAAGAAGTCAATATTTTTGGCGATGGGGAGCAAGTACGCGATTATGTCTATGTAGGAGATGTAGTGAAGGCGAATATTTTATGTCTGGAAAACGGCAATAACGAGATATTTAATATTGGGACAAGTAGATCTACCTCGGTAAATCAGTTATTTTCAGAAATGAAAGAACCGACCCAATACTCTAAAGAGGCAGTGTATAAACCTTCCAGGGCTGGAGAGTTAATGAGGAGTTCTCTTGATGTGGCGAAGGCTGAGCAAAAGCTTGACTGGAAGGCAAAGGTAGACATTAGGGAAGGGTTGAAAAAGACAATAGAGTTTTTTAGAGGAAAGACCTTGACATAGACTAGATAACAATGTATCATTTCCGTAAATAACAAAAAATTATTATTCTCAGAAATGAAATACAAAGAATTTAAGGATAAAATTCAGAAATATCCTATCTTTTCCAGCAGTCATCTTCCCGCCCTTACAGATAATGAGCAGGTGCTCCGTAATCAGTTGGCTCGATGGCGGAGGCAGGGCTTAGTCTTACGCCTTAAAAAGGGGTTATATGTCTTAAACAAGGAAGACAGGAAGATAAACCCCTCGCGTCCTTTTATTGCCAGTCAATTGCTTTCCCCCTCTTACCTCAGTACTGAATATGCTTTATCTTTTTATGACTTTATCCCGGAAAGAGTAGAGGATGTTACCTCTGTTACCACAAAGAAGACAACTACTTTCCTCAATGATTTTGGCACTTTTCACTATCAACATATTGATGTAGCCTGTTTTGTTGGGTTTAAAGAGACGAAAGATGAGAATGGCTATCCTTTCTTTATTGCTGAACCAGAAAAGGCCATTGTTGACTTTTTGTATTTGAACCTTTTCAATTTTTCTGAAGATGATGTTAATATCTTCAGGGAGTCATATCGATTTCAGAATCTATCTGGTCTGGGCAGGCAGAAAATTAAAATGTTTGCTAAAGTTTTTAATAACAAGAAACTTCTGAATGTGGTTCACTCTTTCTGCGAATTTATGAAGGCGGAATAGCCAATGCTTGATATTATTAAGGCTCATTTAAATGAAAGAATGAGTAAAGAAGAAAAAGTTCATCTTGTAAGAGAAGATTTACAGGTGATTATCTTAAAGATTCTTTACGACCTTGGAATGTTTAGACACTTAGCATTTGTGGGTGGGACTGCCTTGAGAGTTCTTTTTGGTTTGAGACGTTTTTCTGAAGACCTCGATTTCTCTTTAATTCGGAAGAAAGGTTATAATTTTAATAAGTTTTCAACAGCCATTGAATACCAGTTAAAAAAGTACGGGTTGAGTGTTGATGTAAAAAAAAATGACCTTAAGATAGTACAGAGGGCAATGTTTAGGTTCAAAAATATCCTGGTGAGATTAGGGTTGTCTGATATGAAAGAGCAAAAATTATCTATCGGGCTGGAAATAGATGCTCGACCACCAAATGGCTGGAAAACAGATATTTCTCTGCTCAGCAAAGTCTTCGTCTTTACGATAACCCATTATGACCTTTCGTCTCTTTATGCAACAAAACTCCACGCCTGTTTTTTCAGAAAGTACGTAAAGGGAAGAGATTTTTACGATCTGGTATGGTATTTAGGAAAGAAGATTTTGCCAAATTTTCTTTTGTTAAATAATGCTATTGCTCAGACAGAAGCTAAGAAAGTAGTTGTTACAGAAAAGAATTTTGAAGAATTTTTACTAGAAAAAATGGCGAGGGTCGATTTTGCCAAAGTCAGGAAGGATGTTGAACGCTTTTTAGTTGATAAAGGAGAATTGAAATTATTGAATAAAGACCTTATTAAAGAATTGCTAAGTAAATGAGAAAGGGATGAAAATGGTAGTTAAAGCTGTAATTATGGCGGGAGGAAAAGGGGAGAGATTCTGGCCGTTAAGTAGAGAGAAGTTTCCCAAACAACTCCTTTCACTCACCGGAAAGAAGAGTCTCCTACAGGAAACTGTAGAGAGAATCCAGTCACTTATTCCTCCTCGGGACATTCTTGTGGTAACACGGCGTCCCCTGGCGAGGGCCATTGAGCGCCAGCTTCCCCAGATACCCAGAAAAAACATAATCTCTGAGCCAGTTGGTAGGAATACTGCTCCCTGTATTGGCCTGGCAGCAAAAATGATTAAAGAAGATGCGGTTATGGTTGTTTTGCCGGCAGACCATATAATTACGCCTCGAAAAAAATTCCTGGATACATTGAAAAAGGCAATTACTCTTGCTAAAGAAACGGAAAATTTAATTACTATTGGTATTAAACCAACATACCCGGCAACTGGTTATGGATATATAGAGGCAGGGAATAAAGAGAAACAACAGGTGTTTAGGGTCAAAAGATTTGTAGAGAAGCCGGATAAGAAAAAAGCCGAAGGGTTCCTTAAAAGTGGCAGATTTTTCTGGAATAGCGGAATGTTTGTGTGGAGGAAATCAGTAATTCTGGAGGCAATAGGGAAGTACATGCCTTCCCTCTACCAGAAATTGCAAATGATTTCTTCAAAGAACATAAGTAAATTATATCCTGGGTTGCCCAATGTCTCCATTGACTACGGGATAATGGAGAAAGCAAAGAATAGTCTCCTCATTCCTGCCGATTTCTCCTGGGAGGATTTAGGTTCCTGGGAGTCGCTGGATAAATTTCTTTCGCGCGACAGAGGGAAGAATGCTATTATGGGCAGAGTTTCCACGATAGATAGTGGAGAGTGCATAATGGTAAACAGGAAAGGACTATTAGCTGCAATTGGCGTATCCGACCTTATTATTGTCTCTACAGAAGATGTTACCCTGGTCTTTCCCAAAGGAAAGGGTCAACAGGTTAAGAAATTAGTGGGGAAGTTAAGAAGAGACCCTAAGTTAAGAAAATATACATAACACGGGCTCAATAAATTGAGCCCCTACAATTGGATAAAACAGAAAGATTGTAGGGGTTTGATTCATCGAACCCGCAGAAGCTGTAGCAAAGTGGTGGTATGGTAAAAATTAAGTTTGGCACAGATGGATGGAGAGGAGTTATTGCTGACGATTTCACATTCGACAATGTGAGAATCGTTGCCCAGGCGATAGCAGACTACCTAAAGGAAGAAGCGACAGGTAACAAGGGACAAGAGGTAGTTGTGGGGTATGATAATCGCTTTCTTGCTGAGAAATATGCTTTGCTAATTGCTGAAGTATTATCCGGAAACGGAATCAAAGTGATTCTCAGCGATAAGTCTATTCCTGTTCCTTGCGTCTCTTTTGCCATAGTGGAAAGGAAATGCGATGGCGGGGTAATGGTTACTGCATCGCATAATCCTCCACAGTTTTGTGGTATTAAATTTAAGGCTCCCTACGGAGGCTCGGCCACAGAAGAAATTACAGAAAAAATTGAGAAAAATCTTTATGGTAACAAGATTTCTGAGTCTGTTAATCCTGAATTGATAATTAAAGAAGATTTAGTTCCTTCTTACCTTGCCAGATTGAAATCTTTTATCGATTTTGGTCTTATTAAAGATGCCGGTTTGAAAATTATAGCTGACCCTATGTATGGCGTGGCAAGTAACTATATCGAAGAAATACTTAAAGATACAAATTGTAATGTAATTACCCTCCATACTCGTCACGACCCGCTCTTTGGAGGATTGAATCCAGAGCCGATAAGTGAGAATTTAGGAGAGTTGGAAAAGAAGGTAAAAGATATGAAGGCTGACATTGGTCTGGCGACCGATGGTGATGCTGACAGGATTGCTGTGGTTGATGATGAAGGGAATTATCTTACCCCCCACCAAGTCTTTCCTCTACTCCTTCTCTATCTGGTAAGGGAAAAAGGAGAGAAAGGCAAGGTTGTTCAGACTATCTCCCTGGGCTATTTGAGTGAAAGGATTGCTAAGAAGTGTAATTTAGAATTTCAAGAAGTTCCCGTCGGTTTTAAGAATGTGGCGAATTTGATGTTAAAGGAGAATATCTTTATTGGCGGGGAAGAGAGCGGTGGATATGGATACCGAGGGTATATTCCCGAGAGGGACGGGTTATTGTCCTCGCTATTTTTTGTGGAGATGCTGGCAAAGACAAAGAAGAGACTCTCCACTCTGTTGAGAGAGATGGAAGAGGAGTTTGGAAAATCGGTCTATGAGAGGGTTGACTATGAATTGGTGAATACTAAGTGGGAAGGTTTAGAGAAAAAACAATTTGTCCAGGAATTGTATAAAAGGGCACCGAAGAAACTTTTGGATATTCCTGTGAAAGAGATAAAAACCTATGATGGAATTGAATATATATTGGAAGATGATAGCTGGTTACTCCTCAGACCTTCTGGCACAGAGCCTGTTTTAAGAGTTTATGCGGAAACGGATGAGATTGGGAAGACAGAAAAGTTGCTTGCAATAGGGAAAGAAATTCTTTATAATGTTTGAAAACAAAAACGGGCTCAATAAATTGAGCCCCTACAGATATCGTAGGGGTTCGATTCATCGAACCCGCAAAAACTAAGGATAATGTTATGAAAGCGATGGTTATGTCTGCGGGAATAGGGACAAGGCTGCGTCCGTTGACTTATAGCATCCCTAAGCCGATGTTTCCTATTGTGAATAAGCCTGTTCTCGAACACGTTCTCGAACTCTTGAGGAAACATAATATCAAAGAAGTAGTTGTAAATCTTCAT
>SDBT01001945.1_pt1 | contig 37095 bp, 30 predicted proteins | sample 2277101 | NCBI WGS metagenome assembly SDBT01 (sample SAMN10404973, study PRJNA504765) | marine sediment metagenome | isolation source: marine sediment core GS10_PC15, 103 cmbsf | place: Arctic Ocean: Southern Knipovich Ridge | collected 2010 | reverse complement strand
TTTTTTTATTATTATTTTCAATTTCGTCTCATCCCCTCCTTCACCAACAGTCGCCTCTCTTGGAGAGACCGGTTTGGACCAAGTCGATCAGCTCCTTCGGAGTGATATGAGAGCGGGATTTCAACTGGCTCATGGTCGCCTTGCAGGTTTCGCATTGACCACACAATTTCAAAGAACCCCTGTTGATTCGCGTTCCGTCCTTTGCCTCTTCTACTACACTTATGATCACCGCCTTCCCGACTTCGATTCCTGCATTGTGACTAGCCGATGTCGTAGACCTGGCTTGTTGTTGTTGTCTCAGGAGGTTCAATTTTCTCCTGTCCTTTTTGGACCTCTTCCTGTAGTAGCGCAGCCACGCATCCTTCCCGCGCCCCATCTCACGATCTATCTCTGTGAGATCTGAGCGGATCTTGCTGTAGAGCGGATCGGAGTCTTCCTCTGCCACTTCCATGTAGCACAGCATGGCGTCCGACAGAACGTAGGTCATAGAGGCTAGAGCCGCTACGGCTCTTGACCCAAATTCGTTGTCCCGTATGAGCATCATCAGGATGCGCCGGCAGACAGCAGCAGCGACGAGTCCGGCATTGACGCCAAGGACCACCTCGATGGCTTGGTAGGTTCTCGTGAGTTCGGTTTTACTGGCGTTGGTTGGCATTGGCGTGGCCAATAGCAGTTGTCGGATGTTAAGGGGCATGGCCTCCGCACTGCCGCACTCTCCCATTTTTTTTTCGTTATCTCCTGAAGGGGATAGAAATAACAATGATATTTTTTTTTGGGTGTGTGTGTGGTTGCGCAAGACTTTGCGCGACCCCGAGCCGATGGGTGGAAAAAAATTGAGCGATCGACGATTCGAAAAATATTTTTTTCACCCGAGGCGCTCCGCGATCGATCCAAACAAAAAATATTTTTTGTTTGATCGCGAGTCTTCCCTAAAACCACGAGACTGCGATGGCTGAATTTATAGACCATCTGAGCTCATCGCCCACAGAGGGAAAGGGCGATTTTCATGGGGGGCCAGATTTTCCAACGCCCCCGCGCCCGTCTCCCAGAAAACGCGACCTCAGGCAGTACAGGATACTCTCCTCGTTTCTGAAACGATATTCCAAGAAACACGATCTGCTTTCCAAGGCCCTTAAGGATCACAACGACGGAAGGGCTATTTTTGGGTCTGAAATGCACCCGACCGAGATCCGGCTGGTGGAAGCCAGGGAGGCTGCCATCCGTGAGAAGCAGCGGTGCGACCAAGCGGATCAGCAATGCGCCCATCGAATCTCCAAAGCCGAAAAGGACGCACACGCAAAAGATCGAGTCCTTGAAAAGGCCAAGATCGAGCTCTCAACCGGCGCTCTTGCTTACCAAGCCTCGGTGGTGGGGGATCTCCGAGCCAGACACCGTGAGATGCTGGATGGTCCCAGCCACGGGCGACCGGTGTCCACAACCCAACTTAGGGCCCTGGAACTGCGGATCAAGAAGCTGGAGAACGGCGAACACTTTGCTGAGTTCGTGATGCGCAGGCACAAGTCGGGAACCTTGACGCCCGTTGAACTGGACCTGGAGCAGAGGCAACGAGCCGTGCTGGTGGCCATGAAGGCCTCGCGAGCCTCCAATAACACTTTGAGCCAACTGAAGGGAGACCGTAAGATTACATGGAAGGCGCACAACGGTCGCTGCGACGTCGCCAGGAAGGGACTCGAACAAGCCGGCACGGCTCTCCACCAATTCGTTCTGGACCTGCTTAGGGAGCAGCTCGACAAGGTTCTTCGAGAGATGGGGTTGAGCGAGTCGGAAGCCCATCGCCAGTTCCCCCCCTCGGAAAATAAGAAGAGGCATTCACCACCACCGTCGTCGGCCCCTAAAACGGTGGTTGGTCGATATTGCCTGTTATCCAACTCGATGTTGGTCGATCAGGCGGGTCCTGACGTCCTTCAGCACATCAAGCACGCCCTGAGAAAAGCCGTCAAGGCCAAAGCGACAGAGGCGAATGGTGGGGCTCCCTCCGTCGATCAGCCGATGGCAGAAAGCCAGCCCGCCTCCTCCTCCCTCAAACCCCTGCCGATTGAGAAAGTTCACGTGGAAGAGGTGACGCTGGAGGAGAAAAACGACGACGGCGATTATGTACAACAGGAGGAGGAGGAGGAGGAGGAAGAAGACTACGGTGGTGATGACGATGATGACCGCTTCATGGAACATCTTAGCGCCAGTAAATGTCCCAGGACCTGCCCTCTCTCCCCCATCATCCTGACGGAGGAAGAGTTGGACCGACGGATAGAGGAGAAGTTCTCTCACCTGCGCCGGGTCTTCAACGATACGTTTCCGGACGAAGACATGGCCTACACGGGTCGGGAAGATTGGAGGGAGCGTTTTGATCATGTGGACACATGCTTGGACCAGGAACACGAACGTCTTCGGGAGGTCTACAAGGACGTCTTCCCGGAACTGAATGGACCGCAGCGTAAGGCCTTTGCCGAAACATTCGTTCGGATCAACGACGCCGATCAAAAGAAGGAGCGACAGCGAATCGGGAAACAACGACGAGAGAAAAAGAAGAGACTCAAAGAAATCGCTCCGTCTTCATACGACGACGACCTGTCTGACGACGATTCGGACCTCAGCGAGACGAGCTCGTCATCGGACGACGACGACGAAGACCCATATAGAGACGCAGATGACCGGAGCTTGTGCTCATACCTTGGAGACAGCGACTGCGAAGGTAAGCTTATCCTCCCGAAAGACGTCAGCCTGGATGGCTGGGCCGAAAATCCCCTCCCTCCGCACCGCAAGAATCCGGCCTCCCTCCGTCAGGAGGAAGGCGATCCAAACTCTGGTCGGGTACTGGACGAGATCGAGGACACAGCGGGCCCCCCGGGAGCCCCTGAGATGGAACGATACGACGGTCTGGTCCTTGGTCACATGTGTCGGGTCTGCATGCGCATCGTGAACCCTGACCATCCTGACTGTCTGTGCAGGGACTACCGGGGTCTGCTTCGCTCGCAGTGCACCGATGGTCTCTTCTTTGCCACCTTACGCCTGTATAACGCCTATGTGGTCCTGCGCAGGAACGAGCGCCGGGTCAGAAGCGCGGAACATAAGCGCATGTGGAGACTGCATCGTTCGTTGCAGAAGGATCTGCTGCTGTTCGGACATCCTGTGCTGAGGAAGCAGCCAGAATTCGCTGGGGATCCCCGTGTGGGAGAGCACGTCCACGCCTTCCTGCGATTTGTCATGGCCAATTGCCACAAGCTTGGTACCAGCTCGTGTGTGGTCTGTGGAGATTTCCTGTGTGAGAATCGAGCCTACAACTTTTGCAACACCTGCAAGGCCTGGAAACCTTTCAAGGAGCTATGGACCCTGGTCCAGACCGAGCTAGCCAACTTCGACAAGGCGGGATCGGGGAAGAGGAGACGCCTTTCATATGCAAGCAGCCGCAGGCGCAAGAGGGAAATGATAGAGCGTCGCTTGTCTCCAAGTGTCTGGTGCTCGGCCGACGATTACACCCAAACGCCTGGCAAGTCGATGAAGCGACCTCGCATTTCAATGGTGACAGGGAAACGGCTGCCTCGTAAAAGATTGCTGGCCGTCAAGCGCCCGAAGGCATCCCTGGAGAAATCAAGCGATGGGCCCAGATTCGATTCCACATCAGACGACGAAGCGCCCCCACCAGTTGGTGGTGGTGGTGGTGGTGGTGGTGCTGTTGAGGAACAGGAGGAGGAGGAGGAGGAGGAGAAACCCGACACATATTTTCCTCTGCCCTCCGCTCCAGAATACCTCCAACAACAACAACCTCTCGACTCCGCCGCTGATTTGGAAGAACGGCGACTCGATTATGCAATATTGAAGAGCCTCGAAGATTCCAATCCCGAGGTGGCACAAAATCAGATCCAGGAGAACTTTTTCACTTTTGCCGAGTTCGAAAGTGAGCAGTACGGCGAAGCATGGGACGACTGGGAAACCTTGATTGGGCGCGAGATATGAAAGCCACAGTGTTGTCATTTTTTTTTCTTTTCTTCGGAACCGATAAAGCATGTCGGGGTTTTTAAGTCCGATCTTTCTTTTAGATTCTGCATTCGCACCAGCAGCAGTAGTGGCGTGTATTATACATATATACATAGACACATACACACACACAGAGAGAGAGAGGGACCCCCCTTGGGGTTTCGCTGCCTCGCCCAAAAAAAAAAAGGAATCATGAGCCAACCGAGTTCCATGACGGGATGGACCTGGGTTGTCACAGCTCCTGTTCTGCTTCTGCCCTGGGTGCTGGTCAAGTTCACAGCCTGGCTCTTCATATGGGTTGTGCTTCTGACCTGGAGGACCCTGCTCATGCTGTGGGCTCTCCGATTCGTGCCCATCATCTTCATCGTGATATGGGGATTTGGAGCTCCCCTGCAACAGAGCCAGAAAACTTTCATCGACGTGGGCTTCACGGTCACGCGGTGCACCGATTTCCTGTGGAATTCTGGCCTCAAACTGGTCCTGCAGGACCTGATCTGGTGCCTGAGACCGCTGTGTGACCTCTACAACCTGGTGGCCGAAACGTTTATCATATTATTCCGCTTGTTGTGGGATCAAATCGAGGACCTGATCGGCGATATATTCAAAAAGAAGCGGGAGGAGCGTGAGGGGCGACAGCGCGAACAACAACAACAACAACAACAAAGTGCGAAGGATGAAGAGCGATTTATTTTCAATGGGCTTCCGCCAGACACACCCCCTCCGGCCTTTGGCATCATTGAGGACATCTGCGATGTCATCAACGATATCATAGACGTTCTGATCGATGTGGTGCTGCTCGTCATCGGCACGGTGGTCGAATTTGTCGATGACATCCTGCTCGATGGCTTGGGCGACCCCTTCAAGATCATCGGAGAGCTCCTCAACTTCCTGCTGACGGAACTGCTGGGCATCCCTTGCCTAGATTTCGCAAACGGTCTCGGCGGTTTTGTGGACGCTCTGCTCGACTGCATCAATCTCGGAGAGCTCGGCGACTGCGTCGATGGTTCTAACAACTCTACCGACTTTTTGGACTGCCTCGATGACTTCCTCCCATTCAAAAAGAAGAGAAAACGATTCGTAGAGGAAGATCAAGAGCCGGACATTCCAGGTTACACCGGCGGCGCATCTAAGCATGACCTGAAAAAGCCAAGAACCCTGGCGCAGTCCTGGGAACACTTTTCCGACCGGGTGGGAATGCGTTGGACCAATTCCGACGTGCTACCATTTTCTCGTGGTGGTGGTGGTGGTGGTGGTGGTGTTAAACGGGGAAAACCACCACCACCACCAATACACAGAGTGGGACACAGCTCTCCACCGGTGTATCAAACACCGGCGCCGGATGACCCCTCCATCACGTACAGCCAACGTATGTGGATCGGCTTTTCCACGGTGATCAGGAATCTCCTGATCGTATTTTCCAGCACCCACCTGGACTCGGAGTCCTTCCGGATTTCCAGCATGCCTTACCGAGAGAAGTTGAGGGCCTTGCGCGCCATGAATACTGGAGGCGCGGTCAGAGACCTCTTGACGTCGTTCAGAGAGCACGCCAGGGAGAGAGCCGAGTCCAGGGCCGTCCCGGCGATCGTGGCAAACGTGCACACCATGGCCAGCACCGTGGTGACCCGACTGCTGGCCCCCCACCGAGTGAACGCGACCCTGGAAGCTTTCAAGAAGCGAGGCCCCGAGTATGCTTCGGCGGTGAAACATGTGGTGTCGAGACTCAGGGCTCTGGAGGGGAATCAGGCACGGGCCGAGCACATCTTGACCGGTCGGATACGCCGGCGAGCCGTCTACAAGTTCCGTCCAAAGGACTACAGCGTGCCGCTGGAAGAGCGAGCCACGCAGCGACGGAGGAAAAACAACCCGCTCCGAGGCACCATATGGGACATCACCGACTATCTGGAGTACACCGGAAGCGCCGATCCCGATGCACACGTGCGACGGGAAATGGAGGCCCTGGATCAGAGCTGGACCAAGAACGCAAATGTGACAGCGTGGAGGGAGAGAGTTCGAAGCGAGGCCGCGAGAGACCTGGAACGGGGACACCAAGACTACTACTCGACGGTTCCGGAAGAAGGGCTGGGTTTGAACCACAAGACCGCCATCGTTCGCAGTGTGGGGGCCGCCTCTTCTCATGAGCAGAGCAGGATTCCAGTTGCCGCCATCGCCCTGGTGTTCCTCAAGAACCCCCGATTCATCGTGGCCGCCATCGTGCCTTTCGTGACCTCAAAACCGGGGCAGGTGGTCATCCGGAGGTATCTCACCCTGCTGAATCCCATCTTTGGCAAGTATTTCTCGTCGGGTCTGGCCGACCTGGACGCCGGGGACCTGTTGGATCTGGCCGAGGAGTTCACCGACATCACCATCGACAACCTGTTCTACCTGACCAATGTGTTCCTCCAGTTCATCTTCTGTTCCTATTGGGCCTTCATCTTGCGTGGGGCCGCCTTCATCCTCAGTTTCATTCCGGTCATTGGGTTCCTGTTCTCCACGGCGGCGAATTGGGCCCTGGCCGGAGGAGCCATCATGATCGGAAACTGCCCCCCAGACCCTATGCTGGATGGCGATGGAGCTCCCCTCCAGAACCCCCTGGAGTACATCGACGACATCCTGCGTTGTTGGGAGACTTCGGTTTCCTGTTCGAGTGAAAACGACTGCACCGGGGGCGCACCCTGTCGGTGTCCCAACACCCAGCTGCAGTGGCACACCTTTTTCTGGACCGTGGGTCCAGAGAGTAGTACCGATACACTGGGTGGCTGTCCAACTGCCGATCCTCCTACGTCATCTGGGTACTGCCTGTGCTGGCCGCGCTTACCATGTGGGGTGGACGTCACCTTCTTTGGATCCTTTGACAACTTCCCGTCGTTCACCGATCCAAGCCTGGAGGGCAACGAAACTTTCGGATCCGACTCGCCCCTGCTGCCCAACTTTGGGCTCAGCTCGATCTTCGACGTGGATTGCGGCCCCGAGTTTGGGTACGAGACCCAGCGCATCGTGTGGTACAAGGAGCAGAACCTGATCAAACTTGTCTGGTTCAACGCCAAAGACTCCTACCTGGGTCTGCGCTACCTGTCGCGCGATTGGATCTTCTCCTTCCCCAAGATATCGGCCACGATCTACACCCTGCTGCTGGTCATCCCCCTGATGCTGCTGCTCTTTGGGAACGTACGGGTGGCGGTTCTGATCACGGTTTTCATCACCGCCATCGTGTTTGGCATGCCAGCCTTCAGTAAGCTGGTCGAGGAGCAGGTAGTGCCTTTCTTGGTGCGCACCGAAAATTCGGTGTTCTTCCTGAGCCCAATCTGGCGCCTGATGCTGGACTGGATTCGCTTCCCCAACCATAGCCTCGCCAACCCTCTGGGCTCTCCGAGCAACGGAGAAGGCACCTGTTTCTTGCTCAACGCCCCAGCCGGCTTCTTTGGCGGTACCGGCATCGTGGTCACTCTGGGGATCATTCTGTACTACTTCTTTTTCATCAGCATCTTCCTGGGCATCCTGGCCTTCCTCTTTGCCTTCCTTTCGGCGCCGATAAGAGTCCTTTGGAACATTGGGGCCTGCTACATCTTCTACACCGACGCCTATGACGTCCATCTCTCGAGACGACAGGGCTACTATGTGGAATCTCAATTCACCAGCGGAGGCGAGTTGGGCCCCAACGACACCATGCAGGAGGTGTCTCGATTCTCCCCCACCGGTGTGATCATGAGCTTCGGCAAGGAGGTGCGCAGAGAGCTGAGCCCCCCGACCTTCCGAGATGTGTGGAACAACGTCTGGGAGCCTCTGTTTCGACAGCCCCAAGCCTACAGCGGTGGTGGTGATGCTGGGTATCGCCCGCCCTATGTGTCGGCCACAATCGAGGAGATTCCTCCTCAGCGAAAAGATGTCTGAAATGGTTTTTTTTGGGGAGAGAAATATAAAAAAATTATCAAAGGACCGTGTATTGTGTGTTCTCCAAACGCGTCTTTCTCAGAAGGCATTTATTCCCCTCCATGAAAAGCACCACCACCACCACCACCACTGTGACCTACGATCCTCAGACCCAGCGTGGTTTGGTCCTTCGGTTGCGCAGGCGCCTAAAACACGGCTTCCGCCTTCGCTTCGTTCCAATCTCTGGGAATGGCGAGCCAGCACATCGCGGCCTCTTGGAAGCCATCCCAGCCGACATCATTCTCATCATCACGACCCTGTTGGCCACCGATCCCACACCAAATGGAGCTGACACTCTTTTTGCCCTGGCGTCCACCAGCAAAGGGGCGCGGGCGTTCCTGGAGGACTGGGAAGGTGCGCTCGAGGCGGTGGCTTCCAGGGGGCTTCTGGGGGCGGTCCACACGCGAACGCGAGAGGCCAGGCGGTTGGGTTTGGAGCCCAACGTGGAGCAGAGGTATCGCTGGGTGCTGCGATACATAGACAGGCGCGCCGACCCGCTGCAGGACCGAGCCGACGAAAACTTGATTCTCTATAAGAAACACGGTGAGGTAGCTTACGAAGGCAAAGTCGTGGAGAAGGTGCTGGAAGTAGAGCCCATGATAAACCCGTGGCCCTGGTGGTACCTGAGGTTGCTCAGCAACTGGAAAACCAAGCAACTGATAGCCGTGGAAACTGGAAGGGGCATGGATCCTTTCGCTGCGTCCATCATATCCATATCCGGCGACTTCCCCTTGCCGCACGCTCGCCGTCGCCCTCCGCCAACACACAGAGAGACCAATTTCGATACGAGTGGCTTCAGCCACAACCTCACCGAAGGCACAGAGAACCGCACAGCGTTTCGAGCCAAAGCCTTTGAAATGGGATCTGCCGGTGCCGACCTCGTGGTCATACGCCTGGATGAGATTTATCGGCGCGCTCTCTCATACTATTGGAAGATAGCGAGATCCCGCCAAGACATAAGGTTGGATGGGCGGATCGGGATTCGTGTGCACCTGGACGATGTTGATGTCAGAATTGGCGAATACGATGAGTATGAGCCAGATCCGTTCGATGCGAACGTCTTCCGAAAGGAAGTGGAAATCCTCGGAGGAGACTCCCTGCTCAGCGTTTCGCTGCAACCCGAAGAAGAAGAAGAAGAAGAAGAAGAAGAAGCAGAAGAAGAGAGAGTGAGGAGGGAAAAGAGGCGATTCAAGCCAAGTCACATAGAATTCAGCCTCTTCGTCAGGGGCGCTTTCGTGTCGTCAGGAAGCCAATTCATGCGCTTCTTGAGAACCTTCCATCTCCAGAAGTACATCAGAGATAGCCGCCTGTCTCTGAACTATATACACTTCCAAGGCATAGGACAGAGCCTTGACCTCCAGAAGGCAAGCGCACGGGGAAATCCGGGACTATTGGCTATGCTCAGCTTTGGGCCGGCAAACACACCTTTGGCTCCTACGCTGGCTTGTCCCTCTCCAGGTCTGACAATGCTCAAACTGACAGCGCCTTTTGGACGCACCATGAAATGGCGTATGGTGGTAAAACCAAGCATCGGAACCATCTGCTTCCCACACCTGGAGGACTTAAGACTCCGAGGAGACGTGTCGATATGGGACCAAACCACCCTGGCGATCATTGGGGCTTCTTCCCGCCTACTAGACACGCGTTTCGAGGAGTTCTCCGGGAGTTCAGAAGAGCTGATCGAATTGATGGTCGTTCTGGCCGCGATTTCAGGCGAATCCGACGGGTGGGTAGCGTTCTCCATCGGGTACGCAGACAAAACCAGAGTGCTCGAAAGCGAGGTGCCTCCGGCGATCTTGGATGAAATGAAGGACGAACAGCGGTTGGAGATTTTCGAGCTGTAGAGAGTTCTTGTTTTTGTCAATTTATCGTTCTTAATATTCGGCTGTGCCTGAGTGTCTGTATGAAAGCAACAGTGGCATCCAGGAAAAAACGATGGGAGTTCCCTTCCTGTTGCTACCGATGATGATGATGATGCCGTTTCTTGCCTTGTGTTTCCTCGAAGAGTTGCAGGCCACCTCAATTCACCGACAGCAATACTCGCTCAAACGCCGTTCGTTGCATGGTGGCACAAAAGACAACGCAGGGAGCCCCGCTGCTGCTCCCCCCACTCAAACACACAGAGAAATTCCCTCCGAGGAACATGATGATGACACCACCGCCGAAAAAACCTGCGAGGCAACAAACCGACCCTACACGGCTCTGGTTCGCGAGGCGGACAACTATCGACATCGAGGTGGCTCCTCCTCGTCAAAAAAGAGGGAGAGGCTGGTATGCGTCGACCGCGCCACGATCGAGGACATGCGGACCAGCGGCAATACCTTCCGGCTCCAAAGCGAGAGCGACGACCGCGAAACCTTTGAGCGCCTGCGGGCCTTGGAGCCTGGGGAGGCTCCTGGAGGGAGCATGGGTCTCTACCACGACTATGGAGAGATGGTGGGCTTCCTGAGAGCCATGCAGACCACCCATCCCGACGTGGTTCGGCTCCACAGCCTAGGCGCTACCCTGGGACATCGGGAAATCCTGGCGGTGCAGCTGACACGCCACCCCAACACCCTCAGCCCCGGCAGACCCCGGATCAAGTTTGTGGCCAACATTCACGGGAACGAGGCGGTGGGCCGGGAGCTGCTTCTGCACTTTGTGCAGGATCTTACCATGCGTTACATCAGGAGGGAGCGCCGCATCATGCAGCTCCTCAACACCACCGAGGTGTGGGTGGTGCCTTCCATCAATCCCGACGGGTTCGAGATCGGCGTTCGACCCAACGTGGCCGACCGGGACCTCAACCGAGACTACCCCGACCAGTACACAGGTAGCCCTCGTTGTGTACAGCCCGAGACCCGTGCCATCATGGAGTGGACGCTAAGGGGCCCTGGATCCCCCTTTGCCATCTCTCTGGCCCTCCACGGGGGATCCCTGGTGGTGAATTATCCCTTTGATGGGAACGCCGACTTTCGAAGTCGGCAGGAATCTCCCAGCCAAGACGATGCCGAGTTTCGAGCCTTGGCCCTGGCGTACGCCTCTAACAGCGTCGACATCGCTTCCAACAGTCGTTTCCGGGACGGGATCACGAACGGGGCGGCCTGGTACGTGCTGAACGGGGGGTCCCAAGATTGGAACTACCTGGAAGCCGGCTGCATGGAGGTCACGGCCGAGGTGAGTCGCCGCAAGTTCCCCGATGACACCGAGTTGGCATCCCACTGGGTCAATAACCGAGAGGCGCTGCTGCGTTTCGCCGAGCAGGTCCACGAACATGGGGTGTGGGGATACGTGCTGGACATCGACACCGGGAGACCGGTGCGCAACGCGCATGTGTACGTCGCTGAGAGGCCGGGAGGTGTGCACAGTCCGGTGGACAAGTACTATGCGGCTTACTGGCGCTACCTCCTCGAGGGGCACCACACCCTGGTGGCTTCGGCTGAGGGCTACCAGTCGGTTTCCAAGGCGGTCATGCTGCCACGAACCGGGACCAGGAGAATCGATTTTGCGCTCACCAAGAGCGTCCGCAGAAACTCGAAAACGTCGTCGAGAGACGCGGTGCCTCCCGTGTGTGCATGAATTTTAAAGAAATTATAATGAGAAAAAAAAATGAAAAGGTCTTTAGCCGCATTAAAAAAAAGAAAGCATTTGTTGAAAGTCAGTGCTCCGGCAGTCGCGTGATTTTTCTTTTCTTCCGCTCGCGACGCCTCTTCTGCGGTTTCTGTTGTTGTTGTTGTTGTTGTTCCTTGGGCGTGTCCCCATTGTTCTTTTTCAAGAGTTCTTCCTGTGTCTCCAGTTCCTTGTTTTTCCGCCGGTAGTAATGTCGGTCGTTTTTCGTTCCGCCTCGTGACGACTTGTCGGGTGATTTTTTCCGAGACCGACGCCTCTTTCTCGACGGTGTTTGTGATGTTGCAACGGCGGTTATGGATTCTTCTTCTTCTCCTGGTTCTTCACTACTTTCCTGGATGAAGCCCTGGAGGTCGGATGAATCATCGGATGCCTCGTCGTCACTGGTGTCCTCGTCGGAATTTGACGAAGATTTTTCGTATCCGGGGTAACGTGGCGCAGGCCAACCTTTCGCTCGTTCCAGGCTAGCGCGAAAGGTCTTAAGGGTCTTAAGCGGCATCACCTTCATGAGCAAATCACGGCAGGCTTCGGCGATCTCATTCTTTTCTGTCAGTTCCAATATTTGTTCCTGAATTTCCTCTCTGCGCGTGGCACATAGACTCTTCGTGTCTTCCTTCTCTTTGAGGGTCTTTCGGAGGTCCTCACATTCGGTCTCCGTCCGTTGCATTTCTCGCACGAGTTTCCTGTCACTTTCTTCCAGAGCCTCTTTTGACAGTGGCAACAGCTCCTCTTCCTCGTTGTACAGAGGAAGAGTGAAGCTCGACCGCGACGACGACGAAAAATCAAAAAGGTTTTCATCCAGCCCTAACTCGGATTTTCCTACGCTTCCTTGCTGCCGACGCCGCTTATTTTTTCCCTCGTGGCGAGTGCTGGTCGGGTGGAGCCTGTGGAAAGCTTCTTCAAGGCGCCGGCGCGATGTGACAGGAGATTTCATGGTGACGAATCGTCCGTCGAATTCTCGTGTGACATCCACATAAAATCCGACTTTCTTGACTTTTCTCCAGACAATGGACGCGAGGCTGGGTCCTTCTTCAGTTGGAATTGATTCTTCTCCTCCTTCTCCGAACAAAAGACGCAAACGCTTCAAAATTTCGTGGTTGGAGAATCCTTTGGTTGTCCGTCTTAGAAAGGTCGGAAACAACGACCTTGTGATCGTCACACTCAAGGGCCGAGGTTGGTTCCCCTTCCATATGACGTATGGATAAGGATACGTTTTGTCCTCTTTCTTGTAGAACCATCCCAACCACATGTTCTTGTCCTGGTAGCCGGGCGTCTTCATGACTTTTTTCAGCGCCTCTCCTTCGAGCTTGTATGAGCGGCTCCGGTTCGATTGAAGGATTCCTTTCGGCTTTGCCTCCGGCAATTCCACTGCCGGAACAAGGATGCTGCCATTTTGGATGTCTTTTGAAGTCCTGGGACTGACACGCTTCTTTTTCTCGGGAGGACCGCGATCACTTGCATGGCCAGCACCACCAGCACCACCACCACCACCACCACCACCACCACCATATAAAACGGAGCTCATTGGTTTTTTGCTCTTCCGACATCCCGTGTCGTCGTCGTTTGGGATTGAGACGAAGGGAGAAAGCACGGATTCCGGTATTCCAGCGATCGTGGAAGCGTCGTCGCACTCAAGATCCATGACGGTTCCAACGTGGCCCGGCGTGATGGCCGAAACGCGAGGTTGGGAAAGCGATGATTTGCTGGTGGACATGTATTCAGATTTTTTTGTTCCGAATTTCTGGTGCGTTCGTTGGAAAAAATTCGGGCTTCGCGAGCGCCCCGGGTGAAAAAAAAATTCGATCGATCGCGAGCGCCTCGGGTGAAAAAAAATATCGTGACCAAAACGCCGCGGGTCCAAAAAAACAAAAAAAAATCCACATCCATGGATTCCTCTCTGCGAAAACGGCCTCCCACCTCCGGTGACATCGCCAGGGCTCTTCGTCGACGACGAGCGCGTAAAAAGCGCAGGAAGGACGATGGCCTTCCCGCTGTAGCGAGGCCACCAGTGAGGTGCAGTGATGCGGACGCCATCGATAGGATTGGGCAGCTCGTGAGGAACATAGGGAACTCTCACATAAATAACGCCAGCGACAAGGATGCAATGGCCAAGCTGGGCCTCGCGGTGGTGAAACATGGTCGCAATTCTAAGCAAGTCATCGCCCTAGAGGAGGCGGGAACGCTTCCTAGGAAAAAGGCAGCCCTAGACTTCCTAGGCCATACCTACCGCGTATACGCCGAGGCCCTGGAGAAATATCAAAGGATCGCCGGTTTGGAGACGTGCTGTGTTTGTCTTGGGGCCGTGGACGATACCGTAATACGTGAGATTCATGGCGATTCTTCGCGTCGGTTCGTGAGTTTCGACAACATCCCGTCTAATCCAAACGAGGGAGGAACGGTCAAGTGCAGTTGCAAGGACAAACCGATCTGTTTGCCCTGTTTCTTGCGAATGATCCAGACCAGTCCAAATGAGGGTTGCGTTCGAGTGCAATGTCCTACCTGTCGTCGAGATTACGACTTTGAGGTCGGCATGCGGTATAATCATTTTGGACAACGCGTCATGCTTGTGGATCATCACGCGATGGCCAGAGCACACCCTGGAGCGCGTGTGCCCTTTTCGATCTGCTCACCACCTCCTCCCATTCCTCACCCTCAACTACAACTACAACGACTACGACAACGACAACGACTACATCTGCCTGAATTGTTGGACCAAGACCTCGCGAACATGATTCAACAGGTTGAAGCTTCTATGGGTTCCGATCCCAGCGAAAGCGAAAGCGAAGGACAACAAGTAGAGGTGGCGGGCGGAATGAGCATGAGCGATCGGGAAATCATAGATGCAAGCCACGAACAATTTGCGGAAGTCTTGCGTGGGGCACTCAGGGTCACTGAGATCCTGGACGAGTGATTTTTTTCCTGTACAAAACGATGCTAACCCTTTTCCCCCACATCCACTCGGCGATTCTCATTCACTCTTGTTGTTGCTTTCCATCTGCCTCCACATCGCCCTCGCTGCCTATGGCATATTTTGCAATGGGTCCTCGGATCCCATTGCGTCCACCACCAGCACCCTTTATAAAGGGTGCTGGTAGTGGTGGTGGTGGTGATGATGATGATGATGACATGGATGCATAGGCGCCCATTGGTTCCATCTGAATCATCACATCTCCTCCCTGATCCTCAGCGTAGTCGAAATCATAGGGGTCGATGTGGCGCGCCTTGAAAGCAAAAACGAGCGGGTGTAGTGTGGCGAAGAGCAGGCAGCAAATCATCAGGGTTCCTATTCCCATGCGAGCACCGTCTTTCGTAGCCCACCTAACGATCTCGTCGCTCGAAGCCGTCAGAAGGGCGGCCGAAGCGATGAGAAGCGTGCCAAACAGCGACCGGAATTTCCAGGAGATTGTCTGTGTCACCATGTCTGCCAGGGCTGAGAGAGCCATGAAGACCCCGAATGTGTAATAAGCGACGTTGGGTTGTTGTTGTTGCTCGAAGGCTCCGTGTAAGAAGGTCGCCAGTGCCAAGATACCGAGACCTATGGGCATCGAGACATCGAGGCTTACATCTCCGAGGTGTGGTGCACTGGCGAACATGATTTTGATGGCGCCCGCCAGGAGAAAACAGGAACCCATGACACTCAGAGAAGCATTGCGTGACACCGCCTCCGAATGTCCGTGACTCATGATCGCTCCGATCAGCTGTAGGAGATAGAACGACGTGTAGAGACCCCCACACGCCATCATGAAGATCCCGACAATCGCCCTCCTGCGACGTCTGTTGGTTGACCCACAGGCAGGCTTGATCAGGTAGAATCCTCTGAGACTGTAGTACAGTCCCAGGGCGTAGATGGCGATGGCAGGAATGAAATGTGCCAAGAACACGTGACCAGGTAACGAAGTGAGCACATCCAGGAACGACATGACTGCGGGTGTGTGGGTTTTTTTGTTTTTGTTTCAGAAAAACGCCCCTGGTGCTGTTGTCGTATGTTCTGAGGGATGCGGATGTATAAGAGACACCGCGTTTCCTTTCCTCTAGAAGAGCAGTGCCTGGCTTTCCACGTGTGGATAGTGGGTGTGGAGCGTACTGCATCACGATTTTACTGGATTATCAGCTTTATAGACGAGCCTTCACTGTCAAAGGAAAGAAGCGAAGAGGTAGACAACACACAGACGTCGCCCTGGGTTTGTGTGTGTGTGTGTGTGTGAAAACTATACCACAGTAGACACGAGCCACCACGATGTCGTTGCAAGTATCCAACACCAACCGACTGGACGCCATGAACGTCTCCTGGCCCCGGACCACGGGTTCGTCCGGAGTGAACGCTAGCCAATGGGAGAGGTTCTTTGGGCCCCTCCACGGCGTTCAACAACCCGACCCATTCGCCAAAGCTCGGTACACCAACTACCAGCTTCCCGAGGCTTACATCGGACGCAATGTGTTCCTGGAACAGCGCGTCAAGGGCTTCCTGCAGGAGTCGGAGCTGATCGAGACCACGGTGCTGCTTCCGTGGATGCAGACCGAAGAGCACCACTTCATCTGGAACGAATGGACTTTCAATCGCACCCTGGCCGGTCGAGTGCCCCACGAGGGTATCTCCCGCATGGTGACGACCAGCAAGCAGGCGTTCCGCACGCATACCGTGCGCCGAGGTCTCGCCTTCATGATGGAAGGAGATTTCCTGCGACACGCCGATGGACAGCGCCAGTATGAGAACAACCTGGAAGGCATCACCCAGTCCATCATAGAGACCCAGTCTTACGACACGATTCACGAGATCCTGGTGGCCAACGACCGCCGCAGGGAGCTAGAACGCAAGGTCGGCACCACCAAGGTGTCCATCGCGGACCAGATCCGCGAGGAGAAGAAGAACTTTTCCGCCCTGAATCGACACCCCCAGACCTTCGTGGTCACGGTGGATCGCTTCAAGCGACTGCTCATGAAGAAGAACGTCCGACCACCCTACACCCTGTTGATCCCACCCGAGAGCACCATCTTCATGTCGCAGATCAACCCCTTCCCGGCGAGCACCATCGTGCCCTACTACATCTTTGGCCCCGATGGGAAACTGTTGCGCCGGGACAACATGCGGTCCAACTCGACCCTGCCAGACGGCACGGCAGTCTTCGAGATCCGTGATTACATCGTCGACGAGGACGGCATTCCCATCCAGCTGTTGACGCGAAAGATCCTGGTCTCCGAGTATTACACCATGACCTGGGGAGACAACCGATCCATGCGCCTCTGGCACGGGTGCAGGCCCGAGGCTCAGCCAAAGCATGGTCCATATCAGACCCAGTGGAGGGCCACTCAGCTCTTCGACATGGAGAAAGACACGCAGCGCACCGTGACACTCCGAAACGCCTTTTCCCACGCTCGAGGTTTCGATGAGAAGAAGATGGCCACCTTGCTCCGCCGCGCCTGGACACCCCAAGACTTTGACCCCTCGCTGGACAAGCACGGCAATCACGACCGAAACCGAGCCAACGATCCTTCGGTCCGACGCAGGGCCTACTGGCGTCTGTTCTGGGACGGAGACGAGGCACACGAATTGCGCTACTATGGACAGATGGATGCCTATGTGGCGGGGCCCGTCGATCACTTCCAAGTTGGACAGACCATGCTGGCCGGCATCACCGGTCTTCCCGACGACTGCGAGATCAAGTACCAGGCAGCTCTGACTCTGATGGAAGAGCTGGAACGCGCTCCCTACCACCACGAGTTCGTGAAGCGAATGCTGGAAGCCAACGCCTCCCACAACTACGACGCCGAAGGACGTTTCGTGGGAGAGACCCTGTCGGAAGGTGCTCCAGATCTGATCGAGGCCCGTGGCTACCTCGACATCACCGAGTGGAAGGGTCTGGAACACGGAGGCATGGCCCTGCCTCCGGCCCGAGGACGGGGCATGGAGAACCTCATCGCTCCCCCCGGCTTCGCCGGTCTGGCAGGCCTGACCGAGCTGGCCCGTCACTCCGGCAAGAACGACGGTTGGGGTCCGCTGGGTTCGAGGGCCGAGGAAGCCCTGGAAGTTCTCCGCATGCTCCACGACCGGATCAGGGATTCCAAGCGCGGCTGTCCTGGAGTCGACCCCAGCAACCGTCTGCCTTGGCACCACCCCCACTCGAGCTTTGCCACCTTCTTCAGCACGCTATTCTACGTGCCTCGCGATGCCATTTTCGCTCCGGCTCTGCCTCTGGAGACCGACAGCGAAGGGCGAGTGGTAGGACAGACCACCGGCGTAGCCCCTTTCGATCGGGCGCCTAAGCGTCAGCTCCGATGGAGAGTGGTTCCCCTCTTGGAGGTTGGAGCCGAAGTCGGTGCAGAAGGAGCCGATGGGAGGCTCACGCGGCTCGTCGCGGTGATGTCAAAAGTGATGAATGATCCTGCTGGGTCGACTCGGGTTCAAATTTCTCTGCCGCTTACCTCTCGATGGTATGTGCTCCGATCTCCCGGAAAGACAGGCTACGTGGTTGCGAATCGTTTGCTTATGTACGGCATGACTCTGTCTCCGGAGTTCTTGGCCTTCAAGAAGATGGGAATCGCCTCGGGGCTGGCTCTGCTTCGCATTCGAGATAGCCTGGTCCCTATCACCGCTCTCCACGAACGCCAGAACGGAGAAGATATGTGGGATGCCTTTGTGAACATCTTGAATGCCTCCCCCAAGACGGCTCGTGGCATCGCCATCGGACTGGACGTTGTGATGCGTGGAAGCCCTGCTCGAGACAAGAGAAAAGCGGTCGCCGCGATTGGGACCGATCAGGGCCTTCTACAGACAGTATATATCCTGACGACGCCTGATTCCGACCTTATCGCCAAAAACCGGACCGCAAAGAAGGCGCTCCTGAAGAAAATAAGGACTCTGGGAGCGGAACAGAAGGACGATCCGGACATTCCGGTCCTCAGGTCGACCAGCGGCGAACCATTCGAGATGGTGGAAGACCCAGCCGCTGGAAGCGTGCAAGCCATGCGTCGCGACATCGAGAGACTGAACCGCGTCTCGACCGAGAGGATTGCTCCTCTGGTCCAAAGGATTCGCGATTTGGTGAGCGCCTTGCAGGCTCAGCGAGCTGCCGGAGCTGCTGCCGAAGACGTCAGCGGTGATGTCTACATCATCCCTGGGACCATGAGTGCCGAAGAATTCGACGGACTCACAGACGAAATCTCGACGGAGGCTGACGGCAACGTCATCACTTCCAACAAATTCACTGCTGCCGACCCTCTGACAGTGCAACTCAAAACTGCCGAAGCTCAGCTCCGAGCCACACTCCAGGAGTTCTACTCTGGCAGTGAAGAAGGACGCGGGGGTGCCGATGGAATGGCCGGCATCGTGGACCTCATCGGTGGCAATCCAGTCGATGACCAAACCGTCAGAGGCGTCGGGGCCATCGATGGCCAGGCCCGCCGTGGCCCCCCTCGCATGCTCTTTGATCAGGTTCGTGGCTTGCCGGGCTCTCGGTGGCACCGCCTGGCCGGCCTGGCCTGGACCCCCGGTCTCGCGGGAAGCGTCGGCAAAATCCCTTTCCCGCTGATGCGTCCCTCCGACCCTGCCACCGGACACACCCAACCCGTGGCTCAGGGAGGAGGACCAGGTTTCACGCTTCCCGACAGGCTTTGGAAGCGTCCAGAGTACGCACGCGTGCAAGAGATCATGCGAGACAGGGGACCCAGACACACCACTTGGATGGGACACCACGCCGAATACGCCGCCTGGATCGAAAAGGGGGCCGGAGCCGGCTCGACCGCGGCCAGCGATCGTCACCATGGCGATATGTTCCCGGGCGTTCGGCGGGACGGCGACGACGACTCCATGGAGGACGTTGGAGATGGCAGCAGCGACGCATCGTACGGAGAGAGAGCCCTGCTTCGGGAGCTGGTGGGAGCTCCCACCAGATCATCTCGCGGCCAAGCCTCCAGCAAGCGGATGCGCAGGGTGGTCACCACGGTGGAACCTGCGGGTGCCCATTATTGGGGAGCCACCTACAAGGATCCCACCGGAGGCTGGGATCGCGACACGGTGTTCAAGGGCACCGGAGGGGGCGATCGTCGCAGGCCTTTCCAGGCCGGCATCTATGCCGACAATCTTTCGGAAGGCGTCCGGGAGCTGGTGGAAGGCCTGTCGGTGGGCAACTTTGTGTACAACTTCCAGATGACGACCAAGATTCCCAACGCCATGGTGAGGCTCATGACTCGTGCCCACCTGATGAGTCCCTGTTGGAGCGCCGAACACTGGCTTGCCTCGATGGACGCCGACGTTCACGTCCCCATCAACATCATTCTGTGGCGCCTCATGATCGAGCTGGCCATGGACTCCATGGTCCTGATGAAGTCGGGCCTGGAAACCGGAGCCAACCTGTTCGGACACTCCAACTTCATCCTGGGAACCGACGTGCAGACCAAGGTCATCTACGGAAACTTCACCTTCAAGTCCAAGGCAAACGTGTGGCGTCCCGAGAACATCATCGTGCTGGAGAACATCAAGGCGCGGGCTTACCTCGGAGGCATGGACATGAGCTGGGTCACACACAAGGCGGATTTCAAGCTGGCGCCCAGCGTTCGGCCTTCCATTGTCGCCATGTTGGTGCCCATCACCGAAAACGTGTTCCCGGAGGACCTTTCCATCGCTGGGACCATGGAATTCGCCGACGAGAACGCAGCCCTCGATCCGAGGGCCAAATGGCCCCAGTTCTCGAGCGCCGAGTACTACAACCTCATGTATGGATTCCAGGATCAGCTGCACCACCAGCAGATCAAACGCAGCAAGTACTTTGGCGTTCAAAACGTGGTGCCACCGGTCAGCAGCCAGGGCCAACAGATTCCCTTCAACCCGGTCTACGGAGGGTTCGACTACGAGCATTTCACCGAGTGCCGCAGTTCTCTGGGCGCCGACGGGTGCTACTCGGGAGCAGGACAGGTTTGGAAGGGAAACAAGCCTTACTTCCAGCGCCAGATCACATCGCAACGAGTCTGAACCGCGAAAAACACACCAAGGCGGGAAAAAAGGACTTTTTTTGTGCGATCGCTGTTTCTTTTTTTCTCAACAAAACAAAGTTATCCTTTTTTTCCATTTTCTCTCTGGATTTTTTTTACAAACACGCTCTCGCCGCGGAAGGGAAAATTATGAATTTTTTGCGGGTGTCGTGACTCCCGGTCGATCAAAGCACACCCCAGACTGACAGGGCTGTGCCCCTGCGATCCTGGCTTGGTATCTTTTCATCCAAACATCGTCGGGATAGACCACAGAAACGGATGGATAGCCGCCGCCCCCGACTCCTCGAGACATGGCGCAGTAGAGGACCGCCAGTCCCAACCCAAAAGCCAACAAAACTCCAAACCAAAGGTTCCCGATGAGCGTCTTGATTTCGTCCATCCACATGATCTTGTGCACGTCTTTGATGGTGTCTAGCGTGCCGCAGAGCAAGGGAGACAGGGAGAGGCCGTGACGCGCCCCGTGACAAGCCCGGCGCAAATATTCGCTCTTGATGGTGGGGCACTCATTTTTGGTGGCGTAGTCTTTGTCATAATAGTGGAAAGAGCACATGTTCCAGTTTCTCCAGAAAGAGATACCGATCTGTGCTATGGCCAGCAGCGCCATGAAGTACGCGAAACCCTTCAGGGCCTTGCGTAAAAATCTCTTCACGTCTGTCTCTGTGAACATCGTCTGTCTCTCTCTCTCTCTCTCTCTCTCTCTCCCATGCGAAAGGGTCTTCCAACTCACACATATACAACACCGACGCGCAGTAGTAGTATTTATCGAGTTCTTCCCTAGAAAAAATTGGCACATGGTCAGTCTTGCTTATCATCCTTGTCGCTGAACGTATCGAATGCAGACTGGAGAGAGTTGTCGTTTCCCTCCACAAGATCCCCCAGGAGATCTTGAAGCGGTTCGTTGTCTTCGCCACCAGGAATCGGCGTGTAACCCTGGTCACTCGGAGGAGGATCTCCGTTTAGATCGCAGTCTTCCAGCAGGCCAATTCGTTCTCCTTCGGCGTCCTTCGTCCTGTATTCTGCCACCTTGGCACATGATTTCACCAGGCGTCTTAACCATGCAGTCAGAGTTCGCCAGATTTTGCTGGAAAGTTTTGTTTGGCTTGGTCTGCTCCCCGTCGACCACAAAGGTACGCCATCGTCATCGTCGCCCCCCTGCAGTTGTTGTTGTTGTTCATACTCAGGTTCGGACATTCGAGATCCAGACGATGTTTGTGCAGGGGAATGTAGATTTTTGTTTATTTACTTTTGGGTTCTTTGATTTTTTTTAATGTGTGGAACAACCACACACACACATTTACCGCAGCACCCCAACACGTCGCATCATGGCGGTCATGATCAGACACAGCGTTTCGACCGAGGGTGCTTCGGGCGTGTCTGGACTGTCCACGTAGCTCAGAGCCAGGCGTCCCATGGCTTTGAGCGTGGTCGACGATACCGAATGCGATTTCTGTGCTGTCGTGGCGTTTACGTAGTCGCTGATCTCTCCAGGGAGATAGATGGCCAAGTACATCTTGATGACAGTGCGCAGGGTCTCTGAGTCGTTTTGCACTCGCGCCGCAGATTCCTCCGCTGACAGGGAGCTCTCGAGTATGCTGTCGGAAAAGACACGGATCGCCTCGTCCCGTTCGAAGATCTGCGAGATGTCTTGTGCCGAAAGAGAATCCAGGTAGACGTCCACCAGAGACACCCATTGGCCAGGAACGAGGGCGCGCATGGCCTCGCTGCTGATCTTCCTGGTGGTGGCTCCGTGGCCCAATCTGGTGTGGTCCTCGAAAATCTCCTGGCACACCTTGGGCCACCCTTCGTATTGGCACAGCAAGAACATGCCGTGGACCAGCCACGGTGAACACGTTTTTGAAATTCCAGACTTTTCGTGAAAGATTTTCACCGGGTGCCCGCCGTCACCACGAACGGCGCCTGTCTGGCGCCGGGAAGGCACCCCGTTTGAGGTCATAAGATCTCCAGATCCGCCGGTCGTCGTCGTCATCATCATCGGGTGGCCTCTTGGATTCCTTTTCTGCATCGGTGTCGCTACTGCTGCTGCTGCAGCAATAATCGTCAAAAGAGAATGTGGCACCAGAAATTGTTCTATCTCTTGTTGTTTGTTGTTGATGCTCCTGAGACGATCTGCGTCTCTCTCTGTGATTGCGATTTATGCCTCCTCTCGACGGCGATGATGATTTTTGATTTTCCCGATTTCTGAAAAGCAGGGTTTGCACAATTTTCCGAAGCTTGGACAGTCCGTACGATTGAAGCAGGTCCATGTTGTAAAAATCCATGGGCACGGCGCGGCGTCCCATGTTCAGTCGCTCGCGGCGATGCCACAACATGTTCGCCATGGCCGCTATCAAGTAGTACCCACATTCTATGCCACCGTCTTGCGTCGGGAAACGCGTGTCTTCCGCGAGTTGGACCCAGTCGGGGACAAGGCGCACACGAGCCATCATAGTGACCACTCTCCGCGCATACGCGGCGTTGCCCCCACAAGGGAAATGCCTCCCAGAATCGTAGTGATAGATGCGGGCCGAGTCATGTTCCGGAAAGTACGCCAGCAGACTCCAATGCGATCCACTATTGATCGAGAAGCACGCCATGTCCCTCGGAGGCCATGTCCTGTTTTTCTTGATTCCCATGGCTCTACGCACCGAGTTTTGCGTAGAATTGGGAGTGTCCAAACGATTCAGGGCCGCTGTGATGGCCAGCGATGATACAAAGACCACGGAACCATTGTCGACGGTGGGAGAGGTGCACATGGTCACCAAGACCTGACAGCACGTATCCACGGCGTCGGCGCAGAGCCAGTCAGACGGAACGGAACTGTCGCTGTGATTTCCCGCATCACCATCATCATCGTGCGTTGCTGCTGTTGTCGTGGGATCGTAAGCGTCAACTTCCAGCATCGTGGGAAAAGTTTCTGGCTCGTGGTTTTTTAACCACTCTTCTCTTTTTTTTTTGTTTGTTTTGATCTTTTGGAGGTGCGTTGTCTTTTTGTTTTGTTCTGCCTCTGTTCATTATGTGAAGTCTCTCATATGTATATACATGCGGAACAAGCAGAGCAAATACTTGGATACTATAACTACTGCTTCGAGGATGTTTGCGACGTTACGGCGTTCTATCGTCGTCGTTGTTTTCAGCACGCTCGCCATGTTTGTTATTCTGTCGGGGATCGTTGACCTACCGGGATGCAAAGCCATGGATGATAAGGACCCAACGTGGTTGGCCGTCTACACCACAGACGAAGTCAGGACCATGCGCGAAGCCGTGAGAGATACTTTTGGCAAACCCACCCACACACATTCGTGGGAAGGCACCGACGCCACTGCGGAATGCTGGGATGATTGCTGTTTCTCTGAACAAGTGCCTCTGACTGTGAAATGCTTCTTGGGATGTGATTTCATCACGAAGCCATGCATAGACAAATGCCTAGGAAGCGAAGAATGCGAGAACAAGGCGTGCTCGGTTCTCAAGAGAGTTTGCGAACAAGCTTGTCGGAGGAGCATGCAAGATCGGCTCTAGCGCACACACCCTCGAGTGAAGAAGAGAAAAAAAAATCGAATGTATCATTTATCGTACAAACCGCGCTGTTGTTGTTCTGTTTTCTACACCTTCGATATGCCGTGAAATTCCGATAACTGAAATGTGTGAGGACCCGGTCCTTCTGCGCATGACTCGTCCCAGAAGAATCCTATGCGGAAGCCTCCCATGGTTCTAGTCACGTGGGCGTGAATTGCCTGGAAGAAAGAACTTCCTACAATTCCGTCGTTGGAAGCATAGAAAGAGCCGAACAGCGCCTGCATAGCAGGTCCTCCAAGGGCTCCAGGCATGGCGAACTCGGCAGATCCAGTGTAAGCCACCGCAACGCCGCCCATGAAGTTCATGACGCACAAGTATGTCACGCCTCCCCATCCCATGCCTATGTGGACCGTGTCTCCGAGTCTCATTCCGTAGCCACTGCCAGGAGGGAAAGCAGCGTTCGTCTGGCTCAACAAGCCAGGAACGAAAGAAAGCTCCACGAACGTGGGGAACACGGGGGGCGGGAGGACGGTCTTCCCGATTCGTTTCCACCCCACCTCCCTCGTGCACACCAGGGCGTCTCCTACGTCCCAGTCCACGTTTCCGTCGAGGTTCGTTGAGCCCGACATGTTCACGACGAATAGATTTCCTATGTCACAACCCCCTCCGCTTAGCATCGGTGTGTTTGTCATTGCGTCCCAGCACCCCTGCTCCTCCATCAGTTCCTGTGGTAGATGAACTTGGGGCACGATAGCATTCCCGTCCAGGGGCGCGTAGCCATCGGACTGTGCCTTCTCGTCTAGCTCCTGGAAAGGACCTTCCCCGGCGACGATTTCCAGCTCGTCCACCCTGTCCTCCAAAAGGTCGAGTCGGGTATTGATTTCTTCTACCAGGCCATCGATCTTGTCGCATATGGTCTTTTGTAATGCTTCGAGCAGATCCGGGATTTCGTCTGCGGATTCTTCGTTGTCTTCTATTCGGTCTTTCAGATTGTTCATCTCCACGCTCAGCGACACCGCAATCGCAGCCGCGATGGCGATCAAAATGACGGAGGTGGCAAAGTAGATAATGTCTCGCCACGGCACGTTCGGCCTCTGCCGGAACCGCGGGTCCATCACTTATCAAGGAATATCTGTCTGCCTCTTTCGAGAGAGATAGAGAGAGAGGGTGGGGGCCGTTTCCGGATTCGCGTGTGTTAACAAAGAGGCAGCAGGGCGTTCCATTTTAATCATTCAGATGCAAAAATACAACACAAAAAAGCAATACCTCTCTCGGCGCGCAGACAACGGGACCCGAATCTTAACTGTCAGGTGAAGTTGGAATGTCCAAACAGAGTTCGCGGACCCTTCCCTTGAGCTCCTGGTAGCTGGCCTTGAGCAACCAGGCTTCCGTGCTTTTCCATTCGCCATTTCTCGAAGAATTCGTCGTGGTGGTGGTGTTTCGGAGGCATCGCTGACGACTGATCAAATCCATCAATTCGCTAGAGGGCGTGGTGTAGTCTTCCCAGCGCAGGAACGTGACCGGTAACACACCCTTGTAGTACAGGAACAGCTCCACCAGAATCATCATTTCGTCCAAGGAACGGAGGTATTCCTTGGTGATATTCTTCTCGGACTGTCGAGCAGGTTCGGAACGGATGCGAGCCTGGATGCGATCGTAGATCGTGTCCACGCAGGCGTCCAGATAGATGGCCCTGGAATACATGTAGGGACCACACCGCGCGAAGCTCTCCTCGTAGAGCTTCGCGTGCTTGTCGTCGATGTGATCTTTCATGCGTTGCGTAAGGAAAAAGCAATCATTTCCAACGGGGGAACGGTCCACGATGGCGATCGTGTCCTCGGTGTCGCATCTGGCGTGGGCCACATTGATGGCGTTTATGCACAAATTGAGCTGATTGTTCTGAAACTCAGCGGCCCACTTCTTTTGGTCTTCGTAGAACGTTTCGAGCCATCCTTTAAGCACCATCTCCTTCGCTACGAATGCCTTCCTGCCTGTGCCCTGGAAATGGATCGCCAGATTCCTGCAGAGGGAGGATTTCCCAACACCAATGTTGCCATCCACACAAAGCACGCTTCCTTTGTGGATTTCGTCGTTTCGCCTCGCGAAAGAAGTGGTCGCTCGAGATAGTCGCTCGAGGTGGGCAAAGACACGTTTCCGCTGCCCTTCCGGATACGAAGAAGTCATGGTGGAGGAGAGGGAAAGAAAGACCCAAAAAAAAATTTTTTTTTGTTCTCTCCTGATTTGCTTTTTCTGTGTGCGCGTGCTCTCAGAGTCGAGGCTGATGAGGTTCACGGACACATTTCTTACACGACTAAAAAAAAGCACTGTCACAAAAACAAGCATAAGAACCAAAAAAAAATCTCTGTCTCTGAAATGATTTCCCTCTCTACATCTCTCGCCTTGCTGCCCGACCTTCGATGGTGTGGCGCGAAGAATCAGGGGCTTTCCGCCGGTTTGAGCTGCTCCTCTTGGAGTACTTCTTGGTCAGTTTTTTAAAGTCTTCCACTCTCATGTTGTCGAGCGCTGAATCCTCCAGGAAGGAATCCAACGAGGGGCCGGCCGACGAATCCCTGTCGTCACCATCTTTTGTTATGGGCGGGTGCTCGGAGTCACGGTGCTTGGGGATAAATGGTTCCTTGGGTCGAGCACACCTGAATGAGAAAGCGCAGCGCGTGAGCTCAGGACCGACGTTGCCTCCGCCGTGACCATCTCTCTGGTCTTCCTCTTCTTCTTCTTCTTCTTCTTGGTCGTCGTTGGGGAGCACAGGAAGCTCGTCCCTCTTCTTGCCCCTGGGAAACTGGATGCCACACGACGGTTCGGCTATGATGCAATCGCGGAATTCGGGTTTGACGAAACGCATGCAGCGCCTCCGTAGCACCTCGACGTCGCAGGGGAAGTTGATCACGCGGAATTCCTCAAAGAATTCCCAGATACAGATTCCGTCCATGCAGGCGGCTTGCTGGGGCACAGGGAATAGAGGGCCTTGCCCGCGGCGGGTGGGGCAGTCTCTGTCTCGCCTGCACTCGCCTTTGCAGCGTGTGCCACGGCATTCGGCACACCCCTTTCCGAGATTTCTGCATCGATGGGAGCCTTCTTCCTCGCGGAAAAAGCAGGAAGAGTTGCAGGGGAATCCGTTGGGTCTAGGGTGGTTCTTACAGACGACCCTGTCGTCGTCGTCTGCGTGGTCGATGAAATCGGCCGTGCAGGGGTTCCTATCGTCGCATTCTTCCTCGGGCGCCAGATCCCACTCGAGCCGCACGCGTTTCTTACAGTTTTTGCATTGTTTCGCTTCGTTGGCAGCGATGCTGCTTGCCACGGCTGCCGCTATGACCCCCAACAGGATAAGGACCAGCAGTACGATGATGACAACACGTCCGACCGTGCTTTGGCCGTGTCTGCCAGCGGCGGTGGATTCCTCTTGGGGGGCTCCAACACGGGCATAAGCAGTCCCGTACACCGGTCCTCCGTATTGCATGGGTGGGGCGGCGTAGACCACTGGCTGAGCCGCCGGGTTTACCCCTCGACGTTGTCTGGCTCCATCCATTTTTTTTTCTCTCTCTCTCTCTCGGTCTATTTCTAGTCTCTGATGTGGTTCCGCCCCGATCTAGAACTGTATGTGATGTGCCCTCAGTGTGTGGTTTCTTGGATAGCGCCTTAAAAAAGAGGGGGAGTGTTCCCTTTTTTTTCTCCTGGCAAAAGGAGAGAGTGGTGTGCTCTATAGATGTTTCAATGGACACGCGTCGGAACGCGTTCAGTAAATAACACGGATCGTTTATTCGGCCACAAACAAAACGTGGAGTGCTGGTTCCCGGAACGCTATATGCGTCTCTTCTTCAGGCCGTACCTGGTAGTTCCTCTCCTGTATCTGTTCTCCCGCGTGGGCTTTGTGATGAAATGTTCGTAGAACTCCGGGTTTGTCACCTTGCCCCACAGAAGGGTGTTGTCTATAATCGCGTGTCCCGTGGCGGCACCAGCCTCGTAAAACACCGACCTGACCTTGCAAGTCAGGGTCGTCTGCGAACGGGGCTGGTAAAGTTCCAGACGGTCGCCGCCCCGAGGAAAGTCTCCCCTGCCTCGCAGAGCGATGGGAATTTTCATGTGCAGCATCTGAGTGCCTAGATCAAAGCCGCTTGTTTCGTCTTGGAGGAAACCCAGGTTCATGTAGTAAGAAGGACGATAGACGCGTTCGGTGCGGATGACGCCACGTGCTACCAGCGTGGCTCGGGTCGGATTCGAACTCATGGCGATTCGGTACTGTCGATGTTTGCGGTCGTAGTAATGCGCTCCGACTCGAGTGAACTGAGAGTAGTTAAGGTGGGGCGTTTTGACCCGGTACTCCTGACCACGTGATGTCAGGGCGGCCCCGCTCTGCCTTACCTTTCGCGTGGACGGCAATCGTGTGGCGGACACCGGGGGAAGCTCCACGCCGTGTTCCCACTCGAATTCTTCTCGCTGATTCGGTTCCATAGACGCGAGGCGCTGTTCCTCTCTGTCCCGTTTCATGTTATTTGTTTGTGCAGCGAAGAAAAAAAACGACTTGCGTGGCTGCTGTTGCTTCCTCTCATCTGTCTGAATAGGTGCATCATCATAAATAGCAACAGCCGGGACAAACAAAAAAAAAAGACATCTCCAGACGAATCTGAAATCATGCAACCGAGAAAGTCACAGCTCGTGCTTGACGACAAGGTGTTCGAGTTGGATCCTCACGTCCTGATTAAGCAAGCCATCGAGGGAAACTACGAGGGAGCCGAATTCGATTACGACGCCATCACCAAGGAAGAGGAAGATCGAATATTAGAACAACTCGCTCACGACGCTGTCACTTTACACATCAAGCATGAGACTGAGACAATGTTAGCCCAGCGCGAAAGAGAGGACTGCACATCTAACATGAATTTTTTTTAATAATAATAAGTGCAACCCTTCCGGAAAAAAAAATCATGTTCTGGCACTGGAAGGAGGCGTTTCTTCCAGAGGTTCCAGCGTCTCCATGAGGCTGCTGCACTCGGGTGTCAAAGAAACGCCCCACGCATCATCGTCATCACCATCACTAATCTTGTCACCGTTTTCGTATTCGTCGCCCCCCAACCCAGCGGCGTCTTCAGCAGAGAATACCACGCTGCCCAATCTGGTGTTTCGCTCCTTGAACGACGAGATCCAACCGGCGTGTTTTCTCCAAACAAACAGAGCGCAGATGGCCACCGGTATTAGAAGGGCCGCCACCACGACGACCACGACCGACCCCACGCTGATCAAGGCGATCATCAGGGTGTTGTCCTGGCCCCCGCTCCCGCCGCCCTTTGTGTCGACCAGCACGGCGACGTCCGGGTCGTACTCCAGCTCCACCTGGAACGCCGGGAATCCGAGTCTCAGCAATATGTGGCTGTCGTTGATCTTGATGTATCGCCGTGTGAACCCCGCGGTGATCAGTCCGTCCACGGCCACGGTGTCCAGCAGAGACACAACGACGGCACTGCCTCGGCTGGTTCGGAAGATGGTGCGTTCCAGTCCCTGGGATGCCGCCCCAGGATCTGTGGCATTGGACAGGAAAATGAAAGAGCCGGGCACCGCAGGCTGAATGATGGCATCGAACTCGAGGCGGCTTGTGGTTAGGTTGGCGAACGGCCAGAAGCCCACCCTCAGAGTGATCTTGTTCACGTCTGCATCCACGTCGTAGGTTTGTGCGCCAAAAGATATTCTCGCTGCCAGTCTGAACAGAGAGAAACGGAATGCGTATTGTTCCCCCAGGGCTCCCTGGCCCAAGAAGTCAAACCCTGCGTCTCCCAGGTTGGGATTGTCAAATACGGTGAAGGTTTGTGAGGCCACATCGATTTCCTTGAGCGTGGGACCATTCGATCCCAGAGTCTCTCGGATGGTGTTCAGGGTGATCCGAACTCCGTCCTCGTCCGCGGCGCCGAGAGGCGTCATGATAAAGTTGGGCGCTGTGCTGTCGAAGCGAACCACCACGTTGGCACCGACCGTGTCGTTGGCCGCCGGGTTTACCACAGAAAGACCGGAGCCCACGTTCTTGTACACACGATTTGGTTGTGCGGCTGCGTTGGCCTCGAACAGGTCCAAGGTCCCGTCGGCGTCGAAATCCCCCAAGGCAGGCTTCTTGCTAAACCATTTTCCCAGGATCCCTCCGTCGGGAGCAGAGAGAGGATCCGGGGGCAGAAAAAGCAGATCGCCGGTGCCATCGTTGATCAGGACTTCGCTGGGTTCTCCTGTGATCAAGGCGCCCACACTGTTCGATATGACAGCGTCCAGGTCTCCGTCTCCGTCCAGGTCTCCCAGACGCACCGAAGCGCTGAAGGAACTGTTCCCTGGCCTGAGGCCAGTGTCCTGGAACGTGAAGTTTCCAAAGCCTCGCCAGATGGAGTTGTCGCCACCGAATTCCACCAGGATGAGATCGTCGAAACCGTCTGCGTCGATATCTCCAATATCCAGGCCGTCGCAGGGGCTGTCGATCTCTCCGACCTTGGTGAAGTTGGCGGTCCCGTCGTTGTTGTAGCTCCTCCAGACGGTGGCATTGGAAAAGAAGCCGTGACAGAGGATTGCGTCCACGGATCCATCTCCGTCGATGTCTCGAAACACTGCGTCTGTGGTGGGTTGCAGAGGACCCAACGTCAGGTTCGTGGCAACCAGCGTGCCCGCTCCGTCTGAGTTGAGGATGATAAGATCCTCGCAACATCCCCCGAAAAATCCACGTCCCACGAACACGTCCAAGTCTCCGTCCCCGTCAAGATCGACGAGGCGGGACAACGTTCTTTGCACAATGGGCCCAGGTAGATCCACGCGTTGAGTATTGAGGACGATGGTGCCGTTGGGATTTACCGTGAGCCTGTTGAAGTACACGCCGTTCACCGAGAACACGGCGTCGGGGAGACCATCCCCATCCAGATCCCCAACATCCACATCTCGATCTTGTGTGGCGTAGAAAGGGGGAAAAACGTCGTACTGACCATTGCTGGCGGAAAACAAAGCGAAACGCCCTCTCCCGTCGTTGACCCAAAGCTCTTTGAGCTCAGGGGGTGCGTTTGTTACGATGGCGTCCAGGTCTCCGTCGCCGTCCCAGTCCACAAGCGCCACCGCCGAACTAGATGCTGTGCCAAGAGCCTGCTGATCCACCAGAGCCTGAGCTTGCACGCCGCCGTTTGGTGACGACAGGGGCACCGCCAGCGCCAGAAAAACGGCGAATAGCCAGAAATTCCATCCCATTTGCACGCTTTATGGATGGCTGCGGTCTCTGTGTTTTGTTGTTACAGGGATGCGTTTTCCGGTCGTTTGTTGTCTCTGTGTGTGTGTGTGTGTGTGTGTGTCTGTGTGTGTCACGGGCTTTTAAAACTTTGTTTTATCTACTCCAAGAGTCGCAGAATGGTTGCCTAATTATGATAGCGTCCATCCGTCTGCAGCAGAAAACACAACGACATAGGAGGTCTTTAAATGTGTCGATGTGACGAACACATCGATTGGTTAAAATGTCATCTCAAGATTGGGATTAAAAAAAATTGCACATATAAGCAACGCAAAATAGACAAAAGAAGGCAGAGAACCAAACTACGGCGGTGTCGCCTCTCGTGTGATGTGATTCGGTCTCCCCTACTGCAGCTGGCGGCCGCTCTTTCACAATAATCTCTAGCACTCTCGCCACCCCTTGCAAACACTCCACCACCATTTTCCGTGCGCTTGTATTAGCTTCCAGTGCTGTCACTCTCAGCAAAAAACCTTCAAGGCTTTTCTTGAGAGACTGATGCTCTTTGCGGAGCTCATTTAAGCTCTTCTTCATCCTTTCCTCTTCGGACTTCTTTTCTTCCTCACCGTTCTGGTCCTGGGATGGCGCAGGTCCTTCATCATCTGGCTCACAATCGTCATCACTGTCGGGCGATATCACATTGGCTGCAATGCCGTCGGTAAAGGGATCAAAGAGGATAAGAAACTGCGCACGTTGCTCCTCGACACCTTCGGAATAAAATGGAGCCAGTTGCGTTTTCCCGTCCATTTAGATTCGTTGTTTGTTTGTTTGCTTGCTCTCCGAGCCCTGCTGCCTTATCTGTGTGTGGTTGTAATTTATGTATCTCCTTTAATAGTTATGGTAGTGGAACATATAGGCGAGAGCCAGCAGAAAAGATGAGAAGCGTGCCTGTGAAGACTCTCTGTTTGGCAACGCTTTTTCTATTTTGTGTTCTTGCAACCTCATGTTCGGCGTTTTCTTTCGCCGAGAGCAGCAGCAGCCAGTCTTCAAAAGAGCAGCCTGTGCCACAAAGTGATGATGAGGAGGAACAACAAAAAAAGAAGGAGAGAGCAGTCAAGCGATGCGATGATCCAGAAGACGAGGACTGTGGCTCCACCAGCATGTCAGACGACGACGAGGACGAGGATGGGAGCTGGGGACGATGTCAGAAGGGAAAGATGTTGATATGTCATCGACCCCCTCTCAAGAAGGGGGGGCATCAATACTACTATGACGAAGACAAGGACAAATCGGTGCCGCTGTGCGTGTCACCGCGCCGCATGCGGGAACACCTAGATCAGCACCCACGAGATACGCGGGGTCCCTGTCCTCCCAAATCCAAGGAATGCCCTTGGCTCCCGCCCTGGATAGGACCCTGCATCCGACCCCGGAAAAATGGAACGTGTCCCAAAAACCTGACGCTCATCTGCTTCCTTCACAAGAAAGAGAGCAAGGACATCATCATCATCAAGAAATCCGAAGAGATATGCGTGTCCGCAAGGATTGCAAGAGTACTCGTCCAGAATGAAAAGGCTCTGCTGGGTCCTTGCCCCGACTGTTTCTGCTCGATGGGCGAGCTCGAAGACACGAACATCACGAACCCCATGGACTGCGACGTGATCCATCGTGAGAACAACACCTGGGTCAACCGAAACATCTCCGAGTTGGTGAACGAAGTGCTCCCCTTTGGCATGCTAGACATGGCCGAAACCTTCGACATCATGGCTTACAATCACACCGGCAGCGAAGAATTCAAACCCCACGACCAACTTCGATTGCTGGGAACCGACGGCATCCTGGCACACACCCTGGAAGTGGCCGGTTCCGCCATATTCGGGAATATCCTGGCCACAAACGTAGCCTCCGGACCGAACAGCATCGCCTCTGGCAACCGCACGGAGGCGTCGGGGAGCAACTCCGTGGCCATGGGATCCAGGACCGAAGCCACAGATCCAAACACTTTTGCCGTGGGGCAACGCAACAGCGCCACTGAAAAAAACGCGGCTGCGGTGGGAGGCGAGGACAACGAGGCATCCGGGGACAGCTCGGGCGTGTTTGTGGGAGAGGACAACAAAGCCGAAGGACGGGATTCGTTTGTGGGAGGGGGCTCCCTGGGTGAGGCCCGCTCCCTAAACTCAGTGGTGGCCGGAGGCCAATCAAATACAGCCAACGACACCAACGCTGGAACCTTTGTTGGAAATGATAACGCGGCCTCGGCGCTAGGAAGCATCGCCACAGGGAACAGCACAGTGTCAAACGGCACCTATTCTGCGACCTTCGGCAGCAACACCCTCGCCAACGATCCAAACGCCGTCGCCGAAGGCCTTTGCACCAGGGCCGTGGGGGAACAAGCAAGCGTGTCTGGCACCGGAACCACCGCGGGTTCCTCTGACTCTTCCATGGCCATCGGGCGCTGCAACGAAGACACCGGAGCCCTCCTCATGATCGGTAATGGATTTCCTGGCGCGGACATCATAGATAATCAGTGTCGCTGCCAGAATCGCTCCAACATCCTGGAGGTCTTCGAAGACCGGGTGCATATCAACGGTGACCTGAACATCACGGGATCCTGTGGGCCCTGCGACGGACCGCCAGGTCCGATGGGGGTATGTGATTCTTTCTTTCTCTCTTTCTCTCTCTCTCTCTCTCTCTCTTTCTCTTTCTCTGTGTGTGTGTGTGTGTGTGTTTTGGCACAGGTTTCTGACTCTCACACTATCTTCGTTAGCCTCCAGGGCCCGAAGGAGTACCTGGTGTTAACGGCATCGATGGTCAAGATGGTCAAGATGGTCAAGATGGTCAAGATGGTCAAGATGGTCAAGATGGTCAAGATGGTCAAGATGGTCAAGATGGTCAAGATGGTCAAGATGGTCAAGATGGAGCGCCTGGTGTTAACGGGACGAATGGGCAGGATGGACAGGATGGAACACCAGGCAATTGCACCTGTGCGCCCGTCATGGGGCCCGCGGTTCCGGTTCTGCTCCCGGTTGCACCCGGAACGTTCACAGGATTCGGGATCCTAAGCACCTGTCCTCCAGCAACCCTAGCGATAAGCGGAAGCTGTACCTTGCCCATAAGCCTTGCCATGGTAGGCATCGGTCTCAAACATTCTGGATTCTCTGGACCTGCATCATGGGAATGTGTGTGGGAATGCTTCTCAATTATAGGGTGTGTCGGCGCTGGGGGGATGTCCGGAACTACGTTGGTCACATGTATCTGAGAGTAAAGGAAAAATTTTTTTGTTGTGTTTTTTCACACACACACACACACAGCTCTGTGTTGCTTGTCTGCGATTTTTTCCGGTGTGAAGTGTATTACCAGCGTTCCCTCTTCCTGCTCCTTAAGTGCGTGTGTGTGTGCGTGACCAGCCATGGGCAGATCACTTCCACTGCCCTTCGTTCTCGCGATTGTGACCGTCTTGCTGTCCATACAACCCTCTCTGATAATCCCTGGGACGGAAGCCGCACCACCACAGCCTCGCATAGGATGGGGCCCAGAAAACAACAAAGAAGAAACATACGAACTGCCCATCAAATTCTCCAACTCAGAAGGCGCCCCCACCACCACCACCACCAACAGAGAGAAACGGGGCGACGACGACAACAAGCCAACCCGCGGGGGATGGGGCGGGGGTAGTGACGACGACGAAGACACCGACGGCAGCTGGATGCGCTGCAAGTATGGGAAAGTTCTCGTGTGTCACCTCACTCCAGGACACGGTGGCGACAAGGCTTTCGAGATATGCGTGTCTCCCAATGCCGTTTCGGCTCACCTAGCTCATGGAGACGCCCCCGGGCCCTGTCCTCCCAAAGACGTGCCTTGCCCTGACGCCTGCGATGATGTCTGCCCTTCGGCTTGTGCAAATCTCACCTCAGAAGGCGATTGTGAGGATGGCGTCAGTTGCTGGGATATCAACGGAAACGGCCAGTGCGACTTGCCGGACGAAGACAAGAACGGAGATCAGATGTGCACCACTCTGGATTGCCAGGGTCCTCCGGGACTAAACGGCACCGACGGGCAAGACGGACAAGATGCCGACCCTTGCGAGGACGGCAACGATGGCGTGGATTGTTGGGACCTGAACGGCAACGGCATGTGCGACCTGGCCACCGAAGACATAGACGGTGACGGGAGTTGCACCGTGTTGGATTGTCAGGGACCTCCAGGAAATTGTACATGTCCCGACCCGCTTCCGTCCGACGCCAACGCCACTTGCCCCATCCCAGAGGCCGTGAAGGTTTGCTGTTACATCGCTGTACGGGGAAGCGACCCGACGGTCAGCCCAGCCCTTCCGATCATTGGAGAACTCTTCTGGCCGGCATGGCAAAATTGCCTGGTAGATCTGTCCGCATCTGGCTACCTCCCGTGTCTGGGACAGTTCGTCAACAACAATCCGGCCTTGTGTCGCTTCGTTCTGGACAAATATGGTCCTGGGGATGCGAACAGCTGTACCCTACCCGATTTCAGAGGCATGAAAATCCCACAGAACATGCTGTAATATATACAAAAAAAAAAAGAGATACACAGCGCTGGTTTTTCTCTGAGTGTGTTCTGTCGCATTATGAGTAAAAAAAGATCGTGACTCCTTTCATTGGTAACATCATCATCACCACCACCACCACCACCACCACCATACACTGTTTACCCCCTACATGCGCTTCTCTGTCACACGTTTCATTCTCGCCGTGTTGTTGTTGTTGTTGGCATTCGTGCGAACGCCGGCGGCACAGCTGTCGAACGACGACGACGATGGCAGCGAAGGTGATGGTGGTGGAGAAGCAGACATGATGATGTGTGATGATGGAAAAGTTCTGATCTGCCATCACCCTGGATCAGGAGGAAATATGAAAGTGCCCTTCGAGATATGCGTTGCCTCCGAATCTGTGCTGGCTCACATGCAAAATCACGGCGACACCGAAGGAGAGTGTCCTGCCAGACCAGATCCATCGGCGCCTTGCCCAGAAGCCTGCGACCAGACGTGTCCCTCGGCCTGCCTAGAAAACGCCACAGTGGCAGACGGTTTCGACTGCTGGGATTTGAATCGCAGCCGAGCCTGCGATCTCGCAACCGAGGACGAGAACGGCGATCAAGTCTGCGACGCGCTCGATTGTCAGGGTTCGCCGGGCGTGAACGGCACCGATGGCCAAGATGGCGCCGACGGCATGAGCCAGCCAGACGGACAGGATGGAAGAGACGGTCTGCGTTGCTGGGACTTGAATGGGAACGGTGTTTGTGATTTGACCACTGAAGACATCGACATGGACGGCTTTTGCACCCTCTCGGATTGCCAAGGACCCAGCAACTGCACTTGTCCTCAGGGTGGTGATGGCGGCCAGGACTGCGAATGCCCAGGCACGGTGAAACTGTGCTGTTTCATAGCTATTGTAGGATCATTTACGCCATTGAACCCGAATCCCACGGGAGTGGCCACGATCGGCCAACTCAGATGGCTTGCGCACAAGGATTGCACCGTTCCAAACTTCCTGGACCACGTTCAATGCAATGGACAGCTGTTGGCCGTAGGGCAAAATGTGGATCTCTTTGCTCACCTTGGCATCAAATATGGTTCTACGGACGGCGGGCGCACCAACTTCCGTTTGCCAGACTTCAGAGGCATGAAGACCTGGAAGTACATGATGTAGTGGCAGTAGTGGTAATTTTTTGCTAGTAAAAACACAGAGCCGAAAGAAATTTTTTTGCGTCTTCGTCCTCGAGGCCCGAGGACGAAAAAAATTTTCGTCTTCGCAGGGTCGACGAGCACAAAGTGACTCTGTGCGGTAAAAAAATTTTGTGCTCGTCGACCATGCAAAACCTCCTCCTTAATTCACATTTTGCAACTTTTT
>SDBT01001944.1_pt1 | contig 37099 bp, 38 predicted proteins | sample 2277101 | NCBI WGS metagenome assembly SDBT01 (sample SAMN10404973, study PRJNA504765) | marine sediment metagenome | isolation source: marine sediment core GS10_PC15, 103 cmbsf | place: Arctic Ocean: Southern Knipovich Ridge | collected 2010 | reverse complement strand
CATAGCGGGCAGGAAGGACAAGACCGGTATAATCTTCAAGAACGGGAAGCCCTTCAAGACCCTTCCCGAGAACAAGCTCGTTGACGAGCTGATACTCCACACAAAGAATCTCATAGATGAGAGACTTTCTGCCAGCCTCTGTTAAGGGACAGCCTGAATTGTATGTCTATAAGAGGCCGCACCGTCTAAATACTTCATTCGATACTCTAACCGCTTTTTCTTTAAGCAGGCTATTTGTTTCTTCCGTACTTCCGGAAACCGGCATTTTTAAAGCAAAGTAGAACTTAATTTTCGGTTCAGTGCCTGAAGGCCTTACAGATACCTTTATATCGTCGTCCGTGTAAAACTGAATGACATTTGATTCAGGAAGCCCGTCAATAACCTCTTCGCTGTCATCATCACACCGTGTCACCTTTTTAAAAAGGTAGTCTTTAATAACAGTGACCTTTCCTCCCGCGATACTATCAGGAGGATTTTCCCTCAGATCTTGCATGAGAGCCTTTATCTTTTGAGCCCCTTCAGCGCCTTTCAGGGTAAAAGATTTCTGGTATTCCATGTACATTCCATATTTCCTGAAAAGAAAACTGAGAAATGCCAGAACCGAACCGTACTCACCAATAGAATACTTCACCAGTATGAGCGCGAGAAGGGAAGCGATCACACCGTCCTTGTCGCGTACAAAGGTATCAGCCAGGTATCCATAACTCTCCTCAAAACCGAATATAAAGTTCCTGTCTCCCTGTTTTTCAAACCCGAGCATCTTTTCTCCGATATACTTAAAACCCGTAAGAACATTCAGAACATCGATTCCGTAAGTTCCGGCAATCTCGGCCACAAGTTCAGTTGACACGATTGTGCTTATTATGACAGGATTTGCAGGCATCTGCCCCGATTTTTTATAAGCTAACGCGATCAGATATGAAAAGAGACAGCCGATCTGATTTCCGTTGAGAGGAATAAAATTACCATTCTCGTCGGGCACAGCCAGCCCCATCCTGTCACAATCAGGGTCGGTGGCTATAACCATATCGGCATTTTCCATTTTTGCATAGGAAATGGCCCTCGAGAGTGCGGAAGCCTCCTCAGGGTTGGGAGAAGGTGTGGTAGGGAAATTCCCGTCAGGCACACTCTGCTCTTTTTCACAGAGAAGAACCACCCCTTTTATTTTTTCAAGAGCTTTCGGGACCAGTGTAATTCCCACTCCATGAAGAGGGGTGTAAACAATCTTGATATCCCTGTCAGCTTTTGCAAGCTCTTTTTCAATACCTCTTTCAAGGTTTTTCGCGAACTCGCTGACCTTATCGAGGTAAATATTCTCTATACTTGTATCGAGCTCAACGATCAGCCCCTTACTTTTACCTTCTTTATATTTCATCCTTTTTATATCACGGATTATATCAACTTTATTCACATATTCCACTATCCTGCCGTCCGCGGGCGGAGTAACCTGAGCGCCGTCCGGGGAGTATACCTTATACCCATTATACTCCTTCGGATTGTGGCTTGCTGTAATGACTATACCGGCCCTGTTCCCCAGGTGCCTGACAGTAAACGAGAGCAGAGGAGTGGGGCGCATTTCAGGAAAAATAAATACCCTGATCCCGCAGGCAGCAAGTACCCGGGCCGCTTCCCTTGAAAAATCCGTGGAATTATTACGCGAATCATAGGCTATCGAGACACCCCGTTCCCTCGCATCGGGATAGGTGTCAAGCAGGTAATCCGCGAGACCCTGTGTGGCCTTTCCCACTGTATAAATATTCATCCTGTTCGTACCGGAGCTCATTATCCCCCGCATACCGCCGGTTCCAAACCCCAGGTCCTTGTAAAACCTGTCCGTTAGTTCCTTTTCATCATTTCTCTCTATTAAGCCCTGGATTTCATTCCTTGTTTTTTCATCAAACTGCGGGTTGGTCCAATGGCGAGCTTTTTTTAAGATATCTTTATTCATAAAAATCCCCCGTTCTACCCTTTACTCTACAATAAGATATCCGTTTTCAGAATTCAAGAATAATTGACTTATAGGATAATATTTAGTAGATTAAGAAAAATTTTTTTGGGGGGTATGATGAAACCTGAAGAATTGAAATACACAAAAGATCACATATGGATTTTTGTCGAAGGGGACACTGCTGCAGTTGGCCTTTCTGATTATGCCCAGAACGAGCTGGGAGATATTGTGTTTGTGGAAATGCCTGAAACGGGCAAAAAGGTAAAAAAAGGTGAGGCTCTCGGTACTGTTGAATCTGTAAAATCTGTCTCCGATATCATCTCACCTATAACAGGGGAAATTGTGGATTTCAATAAAAGCCTCGAGGATACTCCTGAAACGATCAATAAAGACCCCTATGAAGAAGGCTGGATAGTTAAAATAAAACTCGACAGCACGGATGAACTTGATGAATTACTTGATTTTTCAGCTTATAACGAGTTCACGGAATCAGAAATATAAAACGTAACGCGGTGATACGGAGCGGCAGGCAATTTGGATCATAATTCAGGCATTAAATGTAAAACCTGTCGTATGGGACAACCTCAACTATTTTATTTTGGAAGGCTTCCCTCTATTTTGTTTATTTCCCTGTTAAGATCACCAGCCTTTTCGTAGTCCTCCAGAAAAATAGCTATAAATTTCCGCTTGTAAAGATCAACAAGGCTATCTACGGCATTATCCTTCCTGTCCAGGTAGTGAATAATTTTTGAAAGGTCAAACCCTTTCATCTCATTGTTCAGGTCTTCCTGAATCTCCTGGAGCTTCACGATTTTGATATTAATTAGTTCCTGCCCGCCCCTTTTTTTCACCAGTCTCCGGACATTCTCCATAATTTCTCCGGCAAGGTTAATAAGCTGCGGCAGGCTCCGTGAGTTTGTTTTGACCTTCTTCTTCTTTTTATACGCGAGCAGATATTCCTGTATAATTCCATTATACTTTTCTATCTGTGCCTTATAAAAAATATTAAAATCCGTTATATCATCCGGCACAAATATCTCCCCGCCCCTTATTAAGTCGACATTGTCTTTTTCAGCAATCTGGAAGAGCCTTTCACGGCTTTCCAGCAGCACAGGCGGAAAATTAACCATCAGGGTTTCATTATTGAATTGAAGGGGGGATATGACAATATTGGACGCTATTATTTCAGCATCCTTGAGAAGACGGTTATTTCCCCTGATAATCCAAAAAATAATAGCGTTCCCTGTGGGTTTATTTATGTCCCCGTATTCAATTCTCATACAAAATTAAATTACTTCGCCTGATACAAAAAAACAAGTACTCTTTGTTTAATATTATCAGGAAAGCCCCCTCTCTTTTTTTATGGATTCATATGCTTCACCTATCCGGTTGAACCTGTCTGTAGCAAGATCAATAAACTCTTTTCCAAGGTGCGAAACTTTATCAGGATGATACTTATTAGCGAGGCTCCGGTATGCCCTGTGTACATCATCATCCGGGCAGTCCGCTGCCAGCCCCAGTAATGTAAATGGACTTACAGCGCCGGCAGGCCCGGGGGCCAGGCCGGAAGAGGCACTTTTCCTGTAAGAAGCAAACGTATTTCTTACTATGTTGTAGTCATAATCATTGATACCAAGATATCCTGATGCCTGTTTGATATATTCTTCCTCAATCCGGGTTAACGCGCCGTCTGAAACCGCGACCTGATAATTAAGTCTTACAAGGAAAAGCCGCTCTTCGTATGATGTTCTCCGGGCAATGGCGGCGCAAGCTTCCGGAAGGTTAACCTCTTTCTGAAAAGACTTATTTATTATCCTCTCTATTATAAGGAATTCTGCAGCTCCATATCCAAGCTGATATCTGAAAAAGTTTTTAATTTCTTCAAGTTCCGCAGTGGAGACTCTCCCGTCTGCTCTTGCTGTGCCCGTGAGGAGAAGAATCAAGCTCGTGATGAAAGCGAGCTCTTTTTGAGCTGCTCCTGTATACATTACTTTTTTTTCCGATGCAGAAGAATCAAAGAGGTGGCCCAATGCGGTCCCGATAAGAGCACCGATCGGCCCGGCAAAGGAAAATCCCAGCGCCGCTCCAAAAAGCTTCCCTTCGAATCTCTTCATACAGCCCTCTTCATCATATTTTACTGGTAATTTTAAAGTATTTTATATTACAGCTTGTCCTTCAATACTTCAATATTTTTATCCACAAAATCTTTCAAAACCTTTTTGACATCGGATGATATATTTATAAATTTTATCGCATAGCTTGCTGGATCTTCACCTGCTCTGCAGACTCTTCCATTTAATATTATCTCTTTATCATTGAATTTAAACCTTACCTCCATGCTGGTACCTTCCGGAATTCTAACATTACTTCCATGGTCAATAATTTTCAGGAATAAACCTCCTTCGCTTATTTCAATGAGGCTGCTGTTAGTCAGCTCGTCTAAATCAGTGACGAAATGCGCCTTCTCAATGCCGGAAGCGATTAAAATTGCTATCGCACTGAGGTCAGTAACATTTTCAGGAGTGATTTTATTTTTAATTCCCTTCTGAAAAACTTTAATATGCCCGATTACTCCCTCAGAGGAAAAAAGAGGTAAAAGTACTTTTGATGAATACCCTTTAGACAGGTCCTCTCTTATTATCTCCTCCATTTCTTTGGTAATTTCATCCTGAGAGGATCCTCCCAGCCTTTTATCATGAAAATAATATGAATAGTTAATGATCCTGTCTGATGCAATAAATTTAGTATAGGACTGCGCTTTATGACAGTCCTCTATATACAGCACTTTCCCGGATTTTCTCATAATACGCGCATCTCTTGAGTTCCTGTTGTCTTTTTTATAGATAACAAACTCGGTGTACGGGGAAATATTTTTAATTTCCTTTAAGCCCAACATGAATACCTTTTTTATATCCACACTTTCTCTCTGCGCCTCCCAGTACAGTTGAGAATATTTTACCGGCAGTTCCCGGGAAGATATTTTTTCCAATTTCTTTTCAGGGAATTCTTTAAATTTAACCTCTGCCGTCATGGACTCTTTTAATTTTACCCTCGGATATCTTCTCCTGGTCCTGCTTTTAAGTTCCTCCGGCAATTGCAGGGTAAGAAACGCTCTCTGCTTCTCAATGAACTTGCACTTTCCGAAAAGCTCAACACCTGAAAAAATAAAGTTTATGTAAATGTAGTCTATCTCCCCTTCCCCAATATCTATAAGAGGGTTCGAAAGCTTAACCGTAAATGTCCCCTGCGTTGTATTTGATATTTTCGCGATGGCAATGTAATGAGGCAGATGGATCTCTATTTCCCTTCCATCAAGCCTGAGGATCCCCATTATCCTCTTTATTCTTTCTATGCTCGTTATATCTTTATCCTGCGGATCCACCAAAATTTAAGCCTCTTTTTTGGTTAATTATTCTATAATTCAAGCTGTCCCTTATTATACTCTATCTATAATTATCTACAGGAAAAATGACCAGTCAAATTTTATTTAAGATTATTACTATATATAAATTCTGTATCAAGGTAATTTTTCAAAATATAATACCGGAGAACACAGAAATTAAAGCATCATTTGATGCTAAGTGTAAATAAGTTCCGGCTGAGCGATCATTCAGAAAAAAATTAATTATTGTTTAAAATCCCGCTTGTTATTATCTTAAAATATTCAATTTCCAGGAAAAGGTATGAAAAAAGAAAAACAAAAGAAGAAAAAAAGCAAGTTGAGGGAAAATATTGAGGCTATAGTCTTTGCGCTGGTTATTGCCCTTTTTATTAAAACATTTATTATTGATGTTTATAAAATTCCAACAGGCTCAATGATCCCGACCATAGAAATAGGTGATTTTATTGTCGCGTCAAAGTTTATGTACGGCCCTAAAATCCCGTTCACAAAAAAAAGACTGCCCCAGATCCGCTCTCCAAAACGGGGAGACATCATTATATTCCTTGCGCCTTACTATGATCCTCCGAATATTTTCATTCAAATATTTACACCGGTAATTTATACACTCAGCCTTGGTTTTCTAAACATCGACCCTCAGCCCAAGTTCTATGTCAAACGCTGTATCGGGATTTCCGGTGATGAAATTGAAATTCTTAATAAAGAAGTATACATTAACGGTAAACTCATTAATGGATGGTGGCCTGAATACCACGCGGATCCTGAAATTATCCCTCCCGGGGACAGCCTCATGAATAACAGGGATTTTTACGGGCCTGTTATCGTTCCGGAAAACAGCTATTTTGTGATGGGGGATAACAGGGACCATTCGAATGACAGCCGTTTCTGGGGATTTGTCAAACGTCATGATATATACGGTAAATCCCTGTTCCGTTACTGGCCTCCATCAAGGATGGGCGCAGTCAGGTAACAGCCTTAATCCTGTCCATGTCTCCCATAATCCAGCCCGTACGGCTTGTTTAAAAAAGTAACTCTTGACCTGCTTTAATTTTAACCTTATTATCCTATAAATCTTATATAATATATAAGGAAGTAAACTTATCAATCATAGGGTAATAACATAATACGAATTACCGGAGCATTATAAAGATGGCGGAATCAGCTGGAACGGTTGAAACAAAGTACTATTTCTTTGACGGATATTTCCGTCTGGAAAGTGACGCTCTTCTTGAAAATATGGTTATTGCCTATGAGACCTACGGGAACCTCAACTCTGAGGACGATAACGCGGTCCTTATCTGCCACGCGCTCAGCGGTGATGCCCATGCAGCGGGATATCATCCGGGGGAACAGAAACCGGGCTGGTGGGATGATATGATCGGTCCGGGAAAAGCCTTTGACACAGAAAAATACTTCGTGATCTGCTCCAATATCCTGGGAGGTTGTAAGGGAAGCACGGGCCCTGCCTCTATCAATAAAGAAACAGGGGAACCATACGGCCTTACATTCCCCGTCATCACCATATCAGATATGGTCAACGCCCAGAAACTTCTTATTGATTACCTCGGCATAAAAAAAATACTCACTGTTGCAGGGGGATCAATGGGCGGGATGCAGGGGTTGCAATGGTCCATCTCATATCCTGAAATGGTTCAGTCCTGCATTCCCATTGCAACTACATATAAACACTCAGCACAGCAGATAGCTTTTGATGAGGTGGGGAGGCAGGCAATTATGTCCGATCCTCGATGGGAAAACGGTGATTACTATGGAAAAGAGCACCCTTTCGGAGGGCTTTCCGTTGCCAGGATGATAGGGCACATAACATACATGAGTGACACAAGTATGGAGCAGAAATTCGGCCGGGCCCTTAAAAAAAAAGAATACGGTTATGATTTTACACAGGAATTTGAAGTTGAGGGATACCTGAGACACAGGGGCAACAATTTTATACAGCGCTTTGACGCAAACTCCTACCTTTACATAACAAAGGCAATGGATTACTTTGACATTCAGAAGAACCACAGCCTGTTTCGGGCATTCCAGTACATTAAAAAAACCAAATTTCTGGTCATCGCCTTCAGCTCCGACTGGCTTTATCCCTCCTACCAGTCGAAAGAAATTGTAAAGGCCTGTAAAATGAGCGGGATCGACGTTACCTATTGTGAAATATCTTCCGACTACGGGCACGACGCGTTTCTCATAGAGTTTCCGGAAGAGACAAAACTAATAACTCATTTTTTAGAAAAGGTAAAAAACAACCTGGTATATGCGAAAAAATGACAATAATATCCATCTAAAACTGGATCACCGAATAATTGCCTCAATCATAACCCCTGAAAGCAGGGTCCTGGACCTGGGCTGCGGTGAAGGACAACTCCTTGAGTATCTGGTAAAAACCAGAGGCATCGAGGGATACGGGATTGAAATTAACGAATCCGCCATATACAAGTGTGTTGAAAAAGGTCTCAGCGTTTCCCACGAAGATATTGATTCAGGATTGAAGGATTATCCGGATCATTTTTTCGATTATGTAATCTTCAATCAGACGATGCAGCAGGTACATAACCCGAAAAAGGCGATTCACAGGGCCCTCAGGATCGGTAAACAGATTATAGTCGGTTTCCCCAACTTCTGCCACATATTCGCGCGGTACCAGCTGACAATACGCGGAAACGTTCCAATAACCCATTCACTTCCCTATACATGGTATGATACACCTAACATGCACTTTTTAAGCATAAAAGATTTTCAGTCTTTCTGCCGCCACGAAAAAATCAGGATAAAAAAAATCACCTGCCTTACGCAAAAACGCACTGTTAAAATCCTGCCGAACCTCTTTGCTTACAATGCCATATTTCTGATTGAAAAATCGTAAATATGAAATGAACGTAAACTCCACGCCATATTTCTTTAACAGCACAGTATCTCAGTGCGGTATTTACTGTGAATAGGAAAATTAGTATCTTATCTGAATAATTCTGCAAAACATGTTTAAGGATACAGTATATGGTCGATCTAAACTTTAAGAAGCTGGGCGGGCTTATACCTGTAATTGCACAGGATTACAGGACAAACGAAGTCTTGATGATGGCTTATATGAACAGGGAAGCCTGGGAATTGACCACGAAAACAGGGTACGCTCACTACTGGAGCAGATCGAGAAACAGATTATGGAAAAAAGGTGAAACTTCCGGTAATCTGCAGGAAGTAAAAGAGATACGCCTGGATTGTGACAGCGACTGTGCTTTGATTAAGGTACACCAGATCGGGGATGCGGCCTGTCACACCGGGTACAGATCGTGCTTTTACAAACTGGTTGCAGATGGGAATATAAAAATAAACGGTCAAAAGGTTTTTGACCCGGAACAAAAATATAGAGGAGAAAAATGAAGGGTAAAATACTAAAGCTTGGTATTCCAAAGGGAAGCCTCGAAAAGTCGACCATCGATATCTTTCAGAACGCGGGATGGAGGATCATCGTTTCAGCGAGAAATTATTTTCCGGTCGTTGATGACGTCAACATCTCCTGCTCCCTTATCAGGGCACAGGAAATGGCAAGATATGTGGAAAACGGTGTGCTTGATATCGGACTGACGGGTCTTGACTGGATTTTAGAATACGGCGCAGACGTTGAGGTCATATCTGATCTCATTTATTCAAAGATCAGCACGAAAAAAGCGAAGTGGGTTCTGGCTGTCCCCACGGAATCAGACATTAATACCATTGAAGACTGCGCAGGCAAAACCATATCCACGGAACTGGTAAATTTCACCAAAAAGTATTTTGAAAAGCGCAAGATACCGGTAAAGATCGAATTTTCCTGGGGGGCGACCGAGGCAAAAGTATCCGAAGGGCTGGTTGATGCCATTGTTGAAGTAACAGAAACCGGAACAACAATTAGAGCCCACGGGTTAAAAATAATCCATACCCTTCTTGAAACAAACACCAAACTTATTGCCAATCGCAACAGCATGCGTGACCGGTGGAAAAAAAGCAAAATTCAGCAGATTGCCCTGCTGCTGCGCGGTGCTCTCAACGCTGAAAATATGGTTGGTCTGAAGATGAATGTACCGGAAGATAAGCTGGACGAGGTTGTAAATGTACTTCCATGCCTGACCGCCCCAACTATCGCACAGCTTTATAATGAAAAATGGTTCTCTGTGGAAATTGTTATAAATGAGGAAGTGGTGAGGGAGCTTATCCCTAAAATCATAGAGCTCGGGGCTGACGGGATAATAGAATACTCCCTTAATAAAATAGTCAGTAAAAAAGATATCCCCCTGTGAAGGAACGCGTCAAACATGGGTATTAAGATTGAGGACCTGTCCCTCCTGGATCCGGAGGAGCTTTCAAATTATATAAAGAGAGAAAAGGTCTTCTTTATGAAAAACATCCTGCCCCGGGATGCCGAAAACATGGTAAAAAACATAATCAATGATGTTGAGGAAAAAGGTGATGCCGCGGTCATTAAATACACGGAGCAGCATGACGGAATTGAATTGACTCCGGATAGAATAAAAGTTAACCGGGAAGACATTGAAGGGGGTGCTGATGGTTTTGAAGATGAGTTTCATCGTGCACTGGAAACCGCAATCGACAGGGTAAGAAGATATCATGAACATGCATCGTTAAAAGACTGGACCTTTACCGATGACCTGGGTAATAAATTAGGTCAAAAATACACACCTCTGGAACGGGTCGGTATATACATACCGGGGGGAAAGGCCTCATATCCCTCCACTCTGATAATGACCGCTCTGCCTGCCATTGCCGCGGGGGTTAAAGAAATTGCCGTTATTTCCCCCCCTGCATCCTTTGAAAAGCCCTCACCTCTTGCTCTGGCTGTTAAAAAGGTAGGCGGGATAACCGACATTTATAGAATCGGCGGCGTTCAGGGCATAGCTGCCCTGGCTTTCGGAACAGAAACTGTAAAAAAGGTAGATAAGATAGTCGGCCCGGGAAACATTTATGTTACTCTCGCAAAAAAAGAACTATTTGGATATGTGGATATTGACATGATTGCGGGCCCGAGTGAAGTTCTTATTATAACGGACGGGACGGTTAGCCCCAGATTAACGGCTATTGATCTTTTAGCCCAGGCTGAGCATGATGAGAAGGCCAGAGTGTTCTGCACAACAGTCAGCATGGCAAACGCGGGCGATGTGAAGACATGGGTGGACAGGCTGATTGGAGAATCGTTCAGAAAAGAAATTATTGAAAAATCGGTTAACAACAATGGAATAATATTTGTCGTAAAAAATGAAACATGCGCCGCAGCTCTTGCCAACGCGATTGCTCCGGAACATCTCGAAATACAGACAGCTAACCCTGACAGCCTGCTTCCTAAGATAATGAACGCCGGGGCAATATTTACGGGCAGGTATTCTCCTGGAGCAATTGGTGATTATGTAGCAGGCCCGAGCCATGTTCTGCCTACCTGCGGGACAGCGCGGTTTTTTTCACCTCTAAGTACCTTTAGTTTTTACAAGTTCAGCAGTATTATTAATATGTCAAAAGAAGGCTTGAATAATCTTGGCCGTCACGCGTCAATTATGGCAAAGATTGAGGGCCTTTTTTCGCACGCGCAGTCTATCTCTTTCAGGAAGGAGTAAAGTATTTAGATGAAAAGTTCCCGCACAGCAACAATCAGCCGTAAGACAAAAGAGACCGAAATTGAAGGGACCATTAATCTGGACGGCTCCGGAAATTATCAAATTAATACTGATATTCCATTTTTCAATCATCTTCTTGAGAGTATGGCAAAACACGGCAGGTTTGACATTCAAATCCGGGCAAAAGGTGATATTGATGTGGACTATCATCATCTTGTGGAAGACACGGGTATCACACTTGGAGAAGCCTTTAAAAATGCCATAGGAAAAAAAGGCGGCATCAAGAGGTTCTCATCCTGCTGCATTCCCATGGACGAGGCCCTGGTCAGGGTGTGCCTGGACATTTCCGGAAGACCTTATATGAAATACAACGTAAAGCTTATTGAGCCAGTTGTATTACACTTCGACGGCCATTTGATAGAGGATTTTTTCAGAGCTTTCATTCACAGCGCAGGAATCACACTTCATGTTGACAGAATCAGTGGAAGAAATACCCATCATATTGTTGAAGCTGTTTTCAAATCCTTTTCACAGTGCCTGCATGATGCTTCAAGAATAATTTATTCCGAAAAAGAAGTCCCTTCAACAAAAGGAATGCTGTGACCTGACCTGAAAATACCCTTGATGAAAGGATTTCCCCCTGATTACAATAATTGATCTTGGAATAAGCAACATAAAATCAATTACACGCGGTTTTATAACACAGGGTTTCAGGGTAAAGATAGCCCTGAAAGCCGGGGAAGTAAGAACGGCAGAATCTCTGGTATTACCGGGCGTGGGGGCCTTTCCAAAAGCCGTGCAGGTGCTGAAAAGTACCGGATTGTGGAAGGTAATAATCGACCACGCTGAAAATGGCAAACCTCTTTTAGGCATCTGTCTGGGAATGCAGCTCCTCTTCAGTGACAGTGAGGAGCACCGGTTAACGGATGGGCTCGGGCTCATACCCGGCCATGTGGTTCAATTTCCTCCGGACCGGATTGTTCCGCATATGGGATGGAATGAGGTTGTACAGGGGAAAAAAAATGTTCTTTTTCAAAAAATACCTGACAGGGCGGATTTTTATTTCGTCCATTCCTATTACGCCGCCCCGGATAATGAGAAACATATTATAGGTTATTCGGATAACGGCGGCAGGTTCGCGTCAGCGGTTCAAAAAGAAAACGTGTACGGAACCCAGTTTCATCCTGAAAAAAGCCAGGACTGCGGGCTGACACTGTTAAGAAATTTCGCGTATATTACAGAAAAAGAGGCCAGTGTTATTCTACCGCACGGGGGGAATTACAGCTTTGATTTTTATTCCGGCTATTGACATAATTGAAGGAAAATGTGTAAGACTCGAAAAGGGTAACTACCAAAAAAAGATTCAGTACGCGGAGAGCCCTGTGGATACCGCGCGTTCCTTTCAGGATCAGGGCGCCCGATTGATTCACATTATTGACCTCGATGCTGCAAAAGGCCGGGCACAGAAGAACAGGGATTTAATCGGTAAAATTGCCGGATCTGTTGATATCCCCGTTCAGGTGGGCGGTGGTGTGAGGCACAGGAACAATATTACAGCTCTGTTTGACCTGGGGATAGAAAGAGTAATTCTTGGAACCATTATAGTGAAAAATCCTTCCTACACGGAAGAGCTGGTCGGGGAGTTTGGATCCAGACTTGCTGCAGGGATTGACGCAGAGAATGGTATCGTGCGGATTTCCGGATGGACAGAAGAAAGCGTTTTATCGTCATTCGAGCTTGGTCAAACTGTAAAAAAAATGGGGTTTTCCATTATCATCTACACAGATATATCGAAGGACGGTATGCTTGAAGGTCCGGACATAACAGGGATAAAAAAAATGGCCCTGCAGACAGGTCTGGAAGTTATCGCCTCAGGAGGAATATCAAGTATCGAGGATATAAAAGCTGTAAAACATCTTGAGGAGTCCGGTGTTGTGGGGATTATTTCCGGTAAGGCAATTTATGAAGGCAGGATCTCTGTAAAAGAGGCCTGCGAAGTATTATTAAATTGATTCATTTATCACGTTGTAACTGCTTTTAGAACCCGGTGTATTAATCTTATAGTTACGTGGATGGGGCTTGTTAGATGCTTAAAAAAAGGATCATTCCCTGCCTTGATATTACAGGCAACAGGGTCGTAAAGGGGATCAATTTTATAGATATTCGGGATGCCGGGGATCCTGTAGAGTGGGCAAAAAAGTACGACAGAGACAGAGCCGATGAGCTCGTTTTTCTGGATATTACGGCAACCTCTGATAACCGGGACACCCTGATCGATGTAGTTAGAAAGGTCTCGGATGAAATCTTCATTCCGTTTACTGTGGGGGGAGGGATAAGGACGACAGATGATATACAGAAGCTGCTGAAGGCAGGTGCAGATAAGGTCTCCATAAATACAGCCGCGGTAAAAGATCCTGATCTTATTAAAAAGGGGGCGATTCTATACGGTTCCCAGTGTATTGTTGTTGCCGTGGATGTTAAAAGAGAGGGAGAAAGGTTCAAGGTCTATATAAGAGGAGGAAGAGAGCGGACCGATTTTGACGCCCTTTCATGGTGCATGAAGGCCGAGGCGCTTGGCGCCGGAGAGCTTTTAGTAACAAGCATGGATAGAGATGGTACAAAAGATGGGTATGATCTCGAGCTGCTCAAAAAGATAACCGCTATAGTTAACATCCCTGTTATCGCTTCAGGAGGATGCGGCAAGCTCTCCCACCTTTACCAGGCGATAGTTACAGGGGGAGTTTCAGCGGTCCTTGCAGCCTCAATCTTTCATTACGGAGTATTCACAATACCCCAGGTTAAAAAATATTTAAAAAAAAGGGAAGTTGATATCAGGGAATAACAGGTGAAAAAAGATAGAATGATTATTTTTGATATGGATGGAGTTCTTGTCGATGTTTCCGGATCATACAGGGAGGTAACCCGGCTTTCTGTTGTTCACTACCTGCGCTTTGTCACCGGTGTAAAAAATCTCCGTGATGATTTTATTAGCCTTATTGATGTTTCGGCAATAAAAAAAAACGGCGGCCTTAATAATGACTGGGACCTTACCTATACAATTATTAACACCCTTCTGTTCTCCCTTTTTCACGAACACAATAAACATCTTAATAACGACTTCCTTGCTTTACGTGCCATAAAAAAGGATGATGAACTGTTTCACGCGGTTGGTGAACTGCGGGATAAATGCGATCCGGCAATTCTTGAATCCCGCTTGAACCGGATGTCACAAACGCAAAAAATGTCTGTATCCGGATTCTATTTTCAGATTAAGGAACAAATAAGAGAGCATTCCCCTTTTCTCATAAATCATGGTGATGTTAATACAGGAAACCTTGCAAAAAGGATCTTTCAGGAGATCTACCTTGGTAACGGTATGTTTCAAAAGATCTATGGGGTTGATCCTTTATTCTATCAGGGTGAAGGCTATATAAACAGAGAAGCTTTGATTCCCTCCCCTTCCCTGCTGAAGAGGCTCGCGGCCCGGACCACTCTTACGGTGGCTACAGGGAGACCGGGCGTTGAGGCCCACCATTCTCTCAGGCAGTTTAATATAATGGATATGTTTTCCGCTGTTGTGACAGAAGATGATGTCGTGCAGGCTGAAAAAAACGAGGGGAAATCCCTGAGGAAACCTCACCCCTTTATAATAAATCTATGTATGCAAAGGTGCGGTTGTAAAAAAACCGGCGGCGTTTTCTATATCGGCGACATGCCGGATGATATGGTCGCGTCTATCAGCGCCGGGATTACACCGGTCGGATTTGTGAATGACCGGTCAAATGAAAGCAACGATAAAAAACTCCAGCATCGTGCTCTATTAATTGAAAAAGGAGCCAGGGAAGTTTTTGGAAATTTTAAGGAACTGGAAAGTTATTTAAAAGAAGAGCTTAACACTTGACTGCGTAATTGCCCTGATCTTACATCGTCTTCAGGCGGCGGGTTATCATCCCTGCGGGTCGAGACCGAAATAACTTCTCATAATGATTGACAGGTTTACTTGCCTATTTTTTTCTGATCAGGATAAACTCAACTCTTCTGTTTCTGGCCCTCCCTTCAGCAGTTGCATTTGTATCGATTGGGTACTCAGAACCATACCCTTCGTATGACAGCCTTTCAGCTTCAATGCCGTTTTTGATCAGGTATTCCCCGACAGCCTCAGCCCTCTTTTTAGAAAGTTGAATATTATAATCCTCATTTCCCGTGCTGTCGGTATGGCCTTCAACAGCAATCGAGTACTTCTCATATTTTCTTAAAACCTCTGTACCTCTTTCGAGTATGGCAAAAGTTTTTTCTCCCTGAAGATTTGCCGTGTCAAATCCAAACTCGATGTTGGATACCTGAATTTTTAGACCGCGTTCAGTCGGGATAACAAGTATGTCCACGGAAAATGGTATTTTTTCACTCACACCGGTATTGTAGCCTGAATCTGTAGCTTCGAATACTAAAGTGTAATCATCCCCGCTGCCTACCAGCCTTCCTCTGTCCGATATTCCATCCCACATTATTTGCTCTCCAGGCATATTTATACCGGAAAAGCGTTTAAAGACTGAACCGCCTGCGGTATAAATAGTTGCTTTCCAGCTCGTTACAGGAGTTAAATCTGTAATACCGGGGCTGATAAACAGTACATCATTTTCGCCGTCCCCATCAGGAGAAAATAGTGCCGGAGAGATCCCAACATCAATGACCGGCGGGTCATTATCCAGAGTGAGTTCTTTTTTAAAGGAGTAAGTATTAACCCCGCTTCTGTATATAACCTTTAAAAAATAGTAATACTTACCTGAAGGCAGTTGCCCGGAGAGGTTTTCATGGGATTTCCCCCGCTGGAGGATACCATCCCATTCAATGGTTTCAGGAATATATCTGACCCCCCTGAATCTCCTTGCAGTATCCCCCTTCACAGTCTGAACAATGAGGTCCCAGGTATCAATACGGGACCGGTCCGAGAGGATTGGATAAAAGGTCATAGTATCAAGCACTCCATCACCATTAGGAGAAAAGATTGAATTATTAACATCCACAGCCGCGCTTCGCTCCCTGATATCCAGTGATATTTCATGTATCTTCTGTGTGGTTTTATTCCCGGCCCTATCCTGGCCTGTAAATGTAATGTTATACACACCTTCCGGAAGAACCGCTCCGTTTTCTCCCTTACCGTCCCATTCAAACACATCAGGAATGTCTGTACCTAATTCCACAGTTTTTACAGTAATACCGTCCGGTGTTGTTATTATACAGGCCCATTCTATACCGGGCTCAGTCTCAATATCGATTTTAATGGTATCTTTAACATCGTCTTCATTAGGTGAAAACGTAGTCTCCTGAGCTGAGATAACCAGTAACGGAGGTTCTGTATCAACAATTATCCTCCCTTTTACCCTTAAATTATCCCGTTTATTCCTGTCCATGGTGTAGAATTCATATACATAATCACCATCCCTCAGAGTACGGCCATGATCATTGACCATATTCCATGTAATATTTTCCGGAAGCGCTATATGATTTCCTTCGTCTGAAATTCGATGCCTGATGATCTTTTCAACCCTTGACTTGCCGTCCGAAACCACCATCTTCCAGCCGTAGACCCTTTCATTTAAAAAATCTTTTGCACTAAAGCTGAACTCATCGTTGTTGCCGTCAAAATTTGGCGAAATATAAAGAGTCCTCCCGGCCTTAAAACTTAATGATAGGGTCTGAAGCTCTTCGATTCTTTTCTTATCATTCCCGGTAAGTGGAACAGGCACAAGGAGCGCTTCCTGTTTCAATCTGTTGATTTCAATTCCCTCTATTACTTTTTCCTTCACCATGCCTGCTATGGAATTGTTGATATCCGCCACTTTTTCTTCGGATATCTCTAATTTAAAGCCTCCCCTGACTTTTACACCTTTTTCTAATTTTTTTAACAAAGCTCTCATTTCAGAGAGCGCGTCAGCTTCAGAAGGCAGTTTCACATTCATTTTCACATTAACAGTCCCGTCCGCGACAAGCACTTCAGTAAATCCGGATGCTGACGCGTTTTCTGTGTGCACAAGAAATTCTGTCCCCCTCACGCCCAGTGTGGCCGTAGAGGTTACAACAGTATCCCGGCTCTTATACGATATTTTCTGTACTTTTGCAAAAAGGTCTCCGGATACCAGTTTTATTAAAGATTTATTCAGATTTTCATCAACCGGCAGTTGAACGAGCTGTAATTCGCTCCTATCTTTCATTCTGAATACAGTTCCGGAGCTGGTGACAATTTCACAGTAGCTGTTTGCCTCTGTCCTTATTCTTACCCCTTCCTTCAGCGCATCCCCTATTTCCGCCCTTACCCAGTCGCCACCTTCCGATGTTACATATACATCCCCTACGAGGAAAATTATTTCCGCAGTTTTTCCTTCCGGAAGTGTGATTTCAATAGTCTCTTTTTTAACACAGCTCTGCAGGAAAAAAACGAACGCCATGAAAATCAGGATAATTATTATTAACCCCTTATGCTTCATACAATTTCCTTATTCAACAGTTGTAGGAGAGTATTTATTATTTTGTTCATCATTATAAGGTAAATAAGTCATAATGCAATATTAAAATTTTATTATTCAATGAATCTTTTACCTCTTCAAAGGCTGGATTTTGAACTTCCAGAAGGATTGTTTTATAGCCCTGAATAATCGTATGGCCCTTGTATTCAGGAAACATAGATTTCCTGTAGTAATTAAGTAAGAAGCCGAAATTATTCACCGCTTTTTCATTATGAAAATTAAAACCGGTTCTGGAGGTGAGCGGGATCGAACCGCCGACCTCTTGCATGCGAAGCAAGCGCTCTCCCGTCTGAGCTACACCCCCGTGCCACTATCATCAAGAATATAATAAATTATAAAGCAGAATCAAGTAAACTTTACCCAGACAAATCTTGATGCAGGATCAAGTAAACTTTTCTTAGACCGCACCTGAAGCAGAATCAAAACCTCTCTCAGAAGTAAGGCAGACTTTTATATGCCCTTTTACACCGCAACCTTTTCATGAATGAATACCGGAATTCTGTGATTTTAACATCAATATTTAAAAATTATATTGACACAAGTCATATATTATTTATAATATAAATGAATAAATATTTCACAAACTTATTAAGGATACATGTATGATTAAAGGAAAAAACGGATCAAAAATTCCAAGGGTCGTAATTGAAAGGCTGCCACGATATTACCGGTATTTCGACTGGCTTGACAACCAGATGGAAAAAATATCTTCAAAACGGCTGGGAGAGCTCATGGGGGCATCAGCATCCCAGATCCGGCTTGATTTAAGTTATTTCGGAGATTTCGGGCAGCAGGGATACGGATATAATATTAAAAAGCTAAAGCAGGATCTCACAAATATACTGAGAATAAACACGCAGACTAACATAATAATAATCGGCGTGGGAAATGTAGGAAGGGCACTCACAAGGTACAGGGCCTTTTCCCGTGCGGGATTTAATCTGAATGCCCTCTTCGATAATGACCCCTCCATAATCGGGGAAAAGATAAACAGCATAAAGGTTCGTGATGTGAAAGATTTAAAAAATTATGTAGAGAATAATAATACTAGTATTGCTATAATTGCTGTACCAAAAGAAGCAGCAAATGAAGTGTCCGGCATACTGCTGAAAAGCGGGATAAAGGGCATATTGAACTTTGCCCCTATTGATCTTAATCTTCCGAAAAATATTCCCGTAGAAAATATCCATATCATTGATAAGATTCTCGCTCTCTCTTTTATGATTAAAAAGCAATAGAATTTTAATGGAAAGAATAAAATTCTTTAATCTTTTTGACTTTTCCTATCCTGCTTAATAAATTACAGTAACTAAAAAATTCCGGCCCGTAAAATGGACGACAAACGCCTCAGAAGTCATTACTTTGAGCTCCCGGGCAAAACAGGTGCTTTTTCAATTGAACTTGAAAAAGATTGTTTTCCCAGCCTTGAAGAAGATGAACTCTACAACTTCGGTAAAATGTTTAGCGATTTTCTCTACGGCCTTCTCATTGAAAACCCTGAAATGAGGAACAACTATCTAAATATTTTTACCTCAATACTAAAAGACATTGCAATTCCCATTGAAGACAAAGATATCGATTCCCTCCTGAGGTACTCAAACCTTGCATTTCGTGAAGGTGATTACAAAAACTCACTGTTTCTGTCAAAACTTATACTTTCACGTATTAACCAGATCGTTGATGACAAAATAGCAAATAATGACAGATTAATAGGGAAAGAGACCATTCATCTTCAGATTTCAACATTGAATTTTATAGGTTATCTTTTCTCCAAAATAAAGAAAAACGTTGATTATGGTCTTAAATTAACTAACATTGCCAATACACTTCTCAATGAATTTGATGAAAAGAACGACGAAACAATAGCGCTTCGAGCTGCCATTCTGGATACTCTCGGTGCTTTATATATATTAAAAAAGGACTGGGATAACGCAATAAAAAACCTCTTAGCTGCCCACGAATTTGATCGGCTGCTTATTTCTCACGGGCAGATCGATGAAATCAGCTTTCGTCTCACCTGCAGCAACCTCGGATACGCGCTGGTCCAGAAGTGCAGCTGCCTGATAGATGATGAAACCGGGAATGTTAATATACACGAAATTGAAGAAAACATAAAAAAATCTAAAGATTTTTTTATGATGGTTCAGGTCGATAAGGCCCCGGCTGTTCCTGAAAATCATCTCAAAAACTTAGAATTATTAGCCTCAATAAAACGGATGAAAAAAGGGCTTTCCTTACACGAAGAGGTGAGAAAAAAACTTCAACGGCGGTTAATTTGATCAATCCTGTATTAAAATTCGCGATGATAAAGGCTGCTGGAATCAATTAGAAAAAAATAAATAGATCTTACCGGAGGGCATATTTTTATGAAGAGCTACAGAAAAGAACTCTGGCTAAACATCCCCGGGCGAAGGGCCTTTATTAATATCACACCTAAAGTCGAAGCGTGTCTGCGGGAGAGCGGTATCCGTGAGGGACTGATCCTGGTCAATGCAATGCACATTACAGCCTCCGTCTTTATTAATGATGATGAGTCCGGCCTCCACCAGGATTACGAGAGCTGGCTTGAAGAGCTGGCTCCGCATGAGCCCATCAGCCGCTACCGTCACAACCGGACAGGTGAGGACAACGGTGACGCCCATCTGAAAAGACAAATTATGGGTAGAGAAGTAGTTGTTGCAGTTACCGAAAATCGCCTTGATTTCGGTCCCTGGGAACAGATATTTTATGGTGAGTTTGACGGGGGCCGCAGGAAGCGTGTTCTGGTAAAGGTCATAGGTGATTAGAAAAAAATAATCGGGAGGGCGGGCTCCTGTCCTGCGCGTGTCATGAAGGCCCGGTGAAGGTCATAGGCGGTCAGGCGATAATGCCGGTTTAGACTATGGCTGACCTGTAATATCTGACATCCCTCCTGTAATGATTTTTCTTGCAGGGGATGTTGTATAAAAAGAGCCTGTAATTAATATAAGATCATTTTGCCCTGACGAGTCAACAGCATACTTTATTGCCCTTTCTATACTTTTTATTACTACTGCTGAGGGGAAAAGTTTTCGGGCAACATCACAAACCTCCGTAGTATCAAGGTCCTTATGGGTCACAGGCTCAGTTACAATAAGCCTGTCTGAAACACGGGAGAGATTTTTTAGAATTCCCTTCACATCTTTTCCCTTAACTATACCAACAATCGTAAACAGACGGTCATAAATGCATATATCTTTAACCGCGTTTACAAGAACCCTCGCAGAATCCTCATTATGAGCTGAATCGAGGAGAAATCTCCTGCTTTTATCAATAATCTCAAGTCTCGCAGCTATATGAATATTACAGAGCGCGTCCCTGATCATTTGTTCTTCTGGAAGGAGGTCCAGAACCCCCAGCGCAAGAAGGGCTGTTACAGCATTCTCCACCTGATGCCTCCCTGCAAGGGAAATAAAAATATTTTTCAGATAAAGCCCGTTTATATTTACATTGAACCGGCTTCCCTTCAAGGATTCGTCAATGACTTCAAAGGAGCAGAGCTCATCCGTTATATAGAAGCGGCTGCCTCCTTCCTCTGATTTAATTTTAAAGATATCCGTAACATCATATTTTTGATACCCCAGTACGACAGGTTTGCCTCGCTTTATTATACCGGCCTTTTCAGCAGCTATCTCCTTTATGTGCCGGCCCAGCTTATCCGTGTGATCATAACTTATCGGGGTAATGATGGACACAACCGGGTCTGAAAAATTCGTTGAGTCAAACCGCCCCCCCATACCGGTCTCAAGCACTGTATAGCATGCACCCTTCATCCTGAAATAGTACATTGCCATGGCGGTAAGTATTTCAAACGTTGTTGGTACGTTATCGGAGGGGAAGGTATTGATGAGAGGGAACAGTATGTTTGTTATTTCAATAAACTCATCATTTTCAATTTCCCGCCCATTCACAGTAATCCGCTCATTCACCCTGTCAATATGAGGAGACGTAAATAATCCTGTCTTATAATTCTGAACCCTCAAGAGAGCGCTCAATATGTGGCAAACAGAACCCTTTCCTTTCGTGCCTGCCACATGAATAATTTTCTTATCCTTTTCAGGGTTATTAAGAAGTTCAAGAAGCCTTCTCGTTCTATCTACATTGTAGTGAATGGATTCATAAGAGTATGAAGAATCCGTTTCATAATTAATAAAACTGTAGAGATAGTCGAGTACTTCGTCAATAGTTTTCATTTTTTTAACGGAAATTTAAGAATAGCCTGCCGGGTGGTCAAGAGTTTTGATAAATCTCTATCATGAATTTCGTATCAAAACAAATTCGATTGATTTACCTTGATTCCGTATATACTTTTAAATTGTGTCTTCAAATGATTAATGCGGAACAGATTATCTAAATACAAAATACGAAAGGGGTGATGAGTGTGCTGACTGATTATAAGGAAGATTTTGAAAAAGTAAAAAACACTTCACTCGAAGGGTGGGATCGTCTTTGAAGTTGAGGACCTGATTAAAAAAAAGCAGGAGCTTGAGCAGGAACTCGGCAGTCCGGCCATATGGAACGACAGGGAGAAGGTAAAAAGGACCACAAAAGAAATTAAGAGAATTAAAAACCTGATCGAGCCCTGGATGGAAATAAAAAAGCAGTTTGATGAGCTTTCTGAGCTTTATGCCCTGGCTTTAGAAGAAAATGAAGAAACCCTGGAGCCGGAAATCAGAGAGAGCATTTCCAAAATGGTCTCCCGAATTGACAGGCTCGAGAAGCTCTCTCTTTTTACAGGTGAAAATGATGAATCAAATGTTTACTTAACGATACATTCGGGCGCCGGTGGAACCGAAGCCTGTGACTGGGTATCCATGCTTCTGAGGATGTACCTCAGGTGGTCGGAAAAAATGGGGTTTAAATCTGAAATTGTGGATATCCTTCCAGGAGAAGAAGCTGGAATAAAATCAGTAACAATATATATAAAAGGTACGTATGCGTTTGGAAATTTAAAAACCGAGATCGGCATCCACAGGTTGGTCAGAATATCTCCCTTTGACTCAAACTCAAGGAGGCATACCTCATTTGCCTCTGTATTCAGTCTTCCTGAAATAGATGATGAAATTGTCATTGATGTTGATCCAAAGGACCTCAAGATAGATACTTACCGCTCCCAGGGAGCTGGAGGACAGCATGTAAACAAAACTGATTCCGCTGTCCGGATAACCCATCTGCCGACAAATATAGTAGCACAGTGCCAGAACGAGCGTTCACAGTACAAGAACAAAGCTATGGCCATGAAAATCCTCAATGCTAAACTATATGAATATTTCAAAAAAAAGAAGGATGAGGAAAAGGAAAAACAGGAAAAAACTAAAAAAGGCATATCCTGGGGCAATCAGATCAGGTCATACGTCTTTCAGCCATATACACTGGTAAAGGATTTAAGGACCGGAATCGAAACAGGAAACGTGTCTGCTGTTCTGGATGGTGAAATAAATACTTTTATTGAGGCGGCGCTAAAAAAATAACAGGGTCAATACATACTATACGGAAGCGACAGAGGATTTTTCAATTTAAAAGGATTTGAAAATGCCGGCTAGTGTTATGAAAAACTACCCGCGGATTCTGTTTATTTTCATCTTTCTCTGTGTCACAAGTCCCGGACTTTGTGAATTTAACATTTTCCAGCAGAGAAATGTTATCATCGGGGAATTTTCAAATAAAGGTAATACTAAATACGATTACCTTGCCGATAGTGTAAAAACAAGGATTTATACTTATGCTCTCTCCATACCATTTTTAACCCTTACCGATGAGGAACGTTTATTCCTTGAAGAACTTTCAATAATGGATGAGTTCAAGGACGCTTTTCTTGCCGCGGAAAGTAAAATCAGCTACAGAATGATACCCCTTATTGAAAAAGGCGCATTAACGTATCGTTATCAGAGTTTTTCTGAAAAGAGATGGCCAATCTATATCCATGGCAGCTTCACAGTCATTTCAGAAGAAGAAATTTATCTTGAAATATATGCACATAACGGGATAACCGGCCAAGAAGATAGGTTATATCAAACGCAGATAACACTTTATTCACTCATTAATGAGCCGCATACATACCTCATTCCTTTTTTTAAAATATTTTTGCAGTATAAAGTTTACTCAGCTTCCATTGATGCGGTACCGCAGGATTCATATATTTTTATCGATGAAAGGCTGGTAGGCATCGGAAGCGCAAAAAATATTTTTTTACCTCAGGGACAGCACAGATTGTCTGTGTTAAGAGAAGGATACATTAAATACACCGATTTTATCAATTTAAATGAGGATGGGTTTTTTACCAGTGTTGAGCTCCAGGAAATAAAAAAAAGGCGTTCATTCAGCATATTCACAGACCCGGCTGGAGCAGACATATATATGGATGAACAATTCATGGGGATAACTCCACTCGAGTTAAAACTGGCAGGCAATTATCACACGTTTACCATCATAAAGAAAGGGTACAGTCAGGTGATAGTAAGCAGCCTGGGCCTTCCGCATGATCAAGATGTACTGGATGTAAAATTAATTTCACCGGATATTACAGAAAAGCATTACCACCAGGCTGAAACCCATTTGAAGCGGGCTAAAATTTCTGCCATTACAGGTATTGGAATGCTTGGTGTTTCGATACTTTTAGGCACAATTAAAACCTTACGTTATCAGAAGGCTGATCTTTACAAATCAACGAAACCAAAAGATTGGCAGGTGTCCTATCAGGATGCTATGGATGCATCAAGAGCATTTTTCTACCTTACAGTTACCTCTTCTGCTATAACCGGCGGAATCTTTACCTATTCCTTCATTCAGATGGTGAAGTACTTTACCACCTACAGCCCAAAAACGCTGCCCACCGGTGAACAGGGTGAGGATACCATTAAGCTTCTAAAAAAAGAGGTCAGTTTTTAAAATGAATATGAAAATTAAGCTGGGACAAAAATTGAATGAAATTTTTAGAGGGAAAAAAGAAAGGGAGGATATCCTTACAGAAATTGAGGAGCTTCTTATTGCTGCTGATTTCGGTATTGAATTTACTTTTGAGATCATCGGTGACTTAAAAAAAAGTTCGCCATCACTCCTCAGGGAGAAAATTATAAGCAGTCTTAAAAACATTATAAAAGAAAAAATGACACTGGATCACAGGCCTGAATCTCACGAAACACTGAACGCCCATCTGATATTTGGCGTTAACGGTACAGGGAAGACAACAACGGTCGGTAAACTGGCGTACAGATTAAAAGTTAAAGGGAAAAGGGTCCTCATTGCTGCGGCTGATACATACAGAGACGCTGCAATCGACCAGCTTGTTGTCTGGAGTAAAAGAGCAAATGTACCCTTAATACGGCAGGAGCAGGGGGCGGATCCCGGGGCGGTTGTGTATGACGCGTGTGACGCTGCAAGAAGCAGGCATGTTAACGACCTTGTAATCGATACCGCCGGCAGGCTGCATAATAAGGAGGCCTTAATGGAGGAGCTGGCAAAAATATCAAGGGTTCTTGAAAAAAAACTTCCTGAAGCAAACATAATAAATCTATTGACCCTCGATGCGACCACGGGGCAAAACGCGATCAGCCAGGCCTTCCTCTTTAATAAATATATAGGTGTTGACGGGATTATTTTAACAAAGCTGGATTCCTCCGCAAAAGGAGGAATTGCCTGTGCGGTCTCGGGTAAACTGAAGATTCCACTACTCTATGCAGGTACTGGAGAAAAAGTTGAGGATTTAATTGATTTCGATTTAAATGAATACCTTAACAACATCTTCGCATAGGAACGTGGAAAACATCTCTTTACCGGCTGAATAGCAAAAAAAGTCGGCGGTTGCCTAAAATATTTTCAAAACAGGAGATCAAAATGAAAAGGTTTGAACTGATACAGAAATTAAAACAAATCTCAGATGAAAAAATAGTAATGCTTGTTCTTGATGGTCTGGGGGGACTGCCGAAAAATGGAAAGACAGAACTTGAGGCGGCAGAAACTCCCAATATCGATTCAATTGCGAAGAATTCAGATACAGGATTAATGACACCAATTATTCCCGGCATAACACCGGGCAGCGGGCCGGGTCATCTAGCGCTTTTTGGATATGACCCTCTTGAATATATAATCGGAAGAGGTATTCTGTCTGCTCTTGGAGTTAAATTCCCTATTCGGGACGGCGATCTTGCCGCCAGAGTTAACTTTGCAACAATTGATAAAAACGGCATGGTAACCGATAGAAGGGCTGGAAGAATTCCGGATGATATTAATAGAAAGATGTGTGAAATGATAAGGCAGCTTAAAATACCCGGTGTAGAATTTTTTATCGAAACAGAAAAGGATCACAGGGCAGCCCTCATTTTCCGTGGAAGCAAGCTTTCAGAAAACATTTCTGAAACCGACCCTCAAAAAACAGGTGTCGCGCCGCTTCCGGTAAAACCCATGGACAGCAGTAAAGCTTCAATCGCTACAGCCGAGCTTATCAATAAATTCTTGCAGCAAGTAAGAAAAAAACTGCAGGATGAACATCCCGCTAATATGATCCTTCTTAGAGGCTTCGCACTTTTTACAGAAATACCATCCTTTCAGGAGGTGTACGGTTTAAACGCCTGTGCAATAGCTGGGTACCCCATGTACAGAGGGCTCGCAAGCCTCGTCGGGATGAAAGTAATCGAAGTTGATAGCGGTGTTATTCCTCAATTTAATAAGTTGAAAGAGCTATGGGGAAAATATAATTTTTACTTTATTCATATCAAGTATACAGACAGTTACGGTGAAGATGGAAATTTTGATAAGAAAGCAGCTGTTATTACAGAAGTGGACAGAAATATTGACAAGATTCTCGATCTTGAGCCGGATGTCTTTGTCATTACAGCAGACCACTCAACCCCGGCAACATATAAGGCCCACTCATGGCACCCTGTTCCGGTGCTGCTTAAATCGAAATGGAGCAGAAAATCTTGTATCAATAAGTTTGGGGAGACCCAGCTCTTGAAAGGAACACTTGGAATAATAAACACTCCGGACCTTATGACACTCATCATGGCAAACTCCGGAAGACTCGCGAAGTTTGGCGCATGATATATCTTTTTCAAAAGTTAATATTGACATATTAGCATAAATGTATTAGTTTTCAATAATAGTTAGAATAGTTATCATTTTTGAACAGGAGGTAAATTGATTGCCGGAAAAGATATATACAACCTATCAGATTGGTAAATTCTGCCAGGTTAATATAAGAACAGTCATTCGATGGATTGAAACTGGAAAACTCAAAGCATATTCTACTCCAGGTGGGCACAGAAGAGTAAAATGGAGTGATTTAATTACTTTCTTAACACATAACAGAATGCCGATTCCAAAAGAACTGGAAGAGGCGAAAAAAAAGAAGATACTGCTGGTTGATAATGACGCTGATTTTCTTAAAACAGTTACTGAAATACTTGAAAAAATTCCTGATACTGAAGTGAAAACTACTTCCTCAGGTTTTGATGCAGGTGTTCTTGTAGCAGAATGGCTACCGGATTTGATTATTCTGAATTTTTTCATCCCCGGACTTGATGGTTTTGCGGTAACTAAAATAATCAGGGAGAACCCAAGACTGAAAAAAATACCAATTATTGCAGTCACTTCAACTACAGACCCCGATGAATTAGGGCGCGTCAAAAACAGCGGAATTGATAATCTAATAACAAAACAGATTGAAAGTGAAAGTTTCAAAAAAAAGATTGATAGAATTTTATATGCGGCAGGCATAGGTTAACCCTTTTTTGAAGTGCTTCTTCATGGGTGAGAATTTTCTTTCAACGGTATTCATCAAAAATACGCCTGTTGAAACAGTATCGGATTATGCCCGATTCTTCCCGGTCATTGTGCTTAAATTACCGGAGGATTTTCTTTTTTACACAGGCCGACAATTCTTAAATCGAACGATGAAGAATGCCTGTTTCTGCTTTCAGAAATAGGCATTCTTTATCTAATGACACGACCGTTTTAATCCTATTTACGAAAGGGTCTTATGAAAAAAATAAAATTAGAATTAATCAAAGGCGATATTACAGAAAGAAGTACAGATACAATTATTAATACAGCCAATAATTTACTTATCCTGGGTTCCGGTCTCGGAGGGGCAATCAAGTCAAAGGGGGGCCATAAAATAGCGGGTGAATGTTCCAGGCTCGGTCCAATTAATGTAGGTGAGGCAGTAATGACTTCGGCCGGTGAATTGAAATCAAAATATATCATTCATGCCGCACTTATGGAGTTTGACGGCCCCATCCTTGAGGAAAATATATCGCGTTCTTTAATAAGCAGTTTAAAGCTGGCTAACAGGCATATCTTGACCAGCATCTCAATCCCTGATATGAGTATGGGCATTGTCAGATTTCCTCCTGAACGGTGCGCAGAGATCTTATTCAATACGTTAAAGAATTTTATCAAGGAGGAGAACAAATCCCTGGAATTGATTGAGGTAGTTGTGTGGGATATCGAAACCCTTCATATCTATAAAGAAATATACAAGGAGATTTTTAAACAAGAAAAACCATGAACCTACCGCTCCTCGCATCCGGATTAATAATCATTGCCTTCATAATTCTTTTTACCTTAAACAGAATCTCAAGAAAATCGAAGAAATTACAAAAAATTTGGGATAGGGTAAAAACCGGTGATACCCGAAGTTCAATTAGAGTGTTGAAATCACTTATTATAAAAGAGGGCGGAACAATTGATTTGCATTTTCTGCTTGCTGAATGCTACAGGAGAGAGGGCAACTGCCAGGAGGCTATCGCTGAATTCCGGCTCTGTTTGGACATTCATAAAAAGGCACACCTGGCAATAGAGAGAGAAATTCGAGAAGGACTTTTAGAATGTTTTATATTGTTAAAAAGAGATGATGAAGCGCTTAAAGAGCTTTTCGAATTAGTAAAGCTTGATCCCATGAATACAAAATATCTTTTTAAAATCGCAAAGATTTTTTATTTAAAGGGCATCCTGGAGCATGCAATTACCTACCTTGATAGAACCCTGAAGGCAGACCCGACTCATGGTGAGAGCCTCTTCTATCTTGGTATGATTATGTTTCACGCCAATCAGGATAGAGAGGCCGTTGGATATTTAACGAAAACAGTCCAACACAATCCCAAGAATTATCGAGCGTATTATTATTTAGGCATGCTGTACAAAAAGGGAAGCGAGTTTGCACAGGCAATTATCTGTTTTCAAGCCGCACAGATGTCACCGAAGTACAAAATAAGAGCCTTCTTTCAAAAAGGCAACTGTTTCAGAGAAATGAATGAAATGAAAAATGCCATCATCGAATACAAGAAAGGAATTGCCGGGGCTGCAAAAAAGGATAACACTCTTCTCCTTGCTTTAAAATACGCGCTCGCCGGGGCATATGAGACAAACGGAAAACTTGTTGAAGCAATCGCACAGTGGGAAGAAATTTACAGCAAAGATGAATCTTACAAGGATGTTATACAAAAACTCGAAAAATATCACGCTCTGAGGGCTGACGACAATATAAAGGATTTTATTGTCAGCTCAGCTTCTATATTTGAAGGAATGTACCTTGACATAGTAAACGAACTGGGATATGACATTTTAGAGGTCAACCATATCAAAACCAGTATTACAAATATCGTTGCATCACCCAGGCAGACTGTCATTCGAAATTTCAGACGCCAGCGCGTATTCATAAAACTGTACCGTGATGCGGTAAGCCTTGGGTTAGAAACTTTAAAAAACCTGGCTGAAGAGGCAAAGTCCCAGAAATGCGTAAAGGCCATCTGCATATCACCCGAAAACTTCAAGCCGGAGGCCGGAGAATTTACCTCTGGACGGCAGATTGAATTGATCGGTGGGAATAAACTTACAAAACTCTTGAAAAAAATCAAAGGCGAACCGTAACCGAAATCCCGGGTACCTGTATAGTGCCTTTAAAGGCTTAAGAGAGTTTTAGCATTCCGGGTAGTTTGTTCTGCAAGAAATTCAAAAGATATACCTCTCAATTCTGCAATATACCTGGCGGTATGTATTATATTTGCCGGCTCATTTGGTTTCCCTCTGTGCCCCTCAGGTGGAAGATAAGGAGAATCTGTTTCAATGACGTATCGGTCCCGGGGAACAAAACGGGCAGCATCTCGCATGTGATCAGATTTTTTATACGTAATATTCCCGGCAAATGAGAGATACATGCCCAGATCCAGCAGTGCCCTGGCAGTTCGGATTCCCGATGAAAAACAGTGAACTATTCCATCCTTTAACGGCTTATGATGTTTTAATGTGTCAACCAAATCGGAATCCGCATCTCTGGTATGAATTATTACCGGAAGGTTTAATTGATTCGCCAGATCAATCTGTTCGATAAAAAGACTGATCTGTTGTTTTTTCTCTCCGTAATTATGATAATAATCAAGCCCGATTTCGCCGATTCCGATGACTTTCTTTTCACTTTCTGCCTGGTTTTTAACTTCATCAATGTCCCGCTGAACCCTCTTATCAGAAAAATAAGGAGGAATTCCTGTTGATAGATACAAAGCACATGAATACTTACAGGATACTTCTTTCAAAATTATCCTTCTCATAAAAAAATCTGATAATCCTGCCGATATATCAATAATAGAAGTTATTCTATTTTTAACGGCATTTTTAATAATAGCTTCAATATCATCTTTATTGCTTTTAATAAGCGTAAGGTGACAGTGTGTATCGAATAGCATCATAAATACCAAATGTGTTAAGACAAAAAATATAAATACAATATAATAGTTGACTTTATATGATAAAATGATATAATTTCAAAAACGTTTACCCAAAAGGGAGTAGTCTGTGTCGGAATATAAAAAACTTGAGAAACGATTCTTTTCATACCTCAAAACCCATTTGATCTTCATAAAAAGATGGGTAGTTTATACCTATGTAAGGTTTATTCAAAAAGGGAAAGAAAAATTAACAGTAATGCTCATTCCCCACTCTGAAAAAAAGATCTTCAATTTTCAAATATCGATTTTTACAATCTCCTTTCTTATTGTTGTCCTTGCAGGAATCGTCGTCACTTTCTTTATTTCTACTTCCCGTTACACGCTGACAAAAAAAGAAATGGTGGAACTTCAAAACGAACAGGAAGGCAGTATTAACTCAATGAACCTGTTTAAAGAAGAAATATCGGTTCTCAACAATTCTGTTATGGAATATAAAAATAATATCAAAGATATTATTAAATTACTTGGAGCAAGTCAATCTGAAAATATATTTGGTCTTGGCGGCCCTGAAACCGAAATTAAAAATATAACAGAGATCATTGGATTAAGGAATAAGGGCGACTACAGATCAGAGCTTGAAACTATCAAGAGAATTAATGCAGACATCAACGCAAGCACAAAAGTATTACAGAACTTTACTAAATTCCTGGCTGCAAGAGAAGAAATAATACAAAAAATACCCAACAACTGGCCAATTATCGGCGGGGGGTATATTACATCACCATTCGGAATGAGAAGGTCTCCTTTTACAGGTAACTGGGCAATGCACCAGGGAGTTGATATGAGCTGGTGGCCCGGGGCTCCAATAAGGGCTTCGGCGGATGGCGTAGTTGTATTTTCAGGAATGAAAGGTGGATATGGAAGAACTATCCAGATCCAGCACGAATATGGATTTCAAACCCTCTATGGTCATCTATCAAGCATTACAGCCTATGAAGGAAAGCAGGTTAAAAAGGGTGAAATTATCGGTTTTTTAGGCAGATCAGGAAGATCAACCGGTTTTCATCTTCACTACGAAGTTCGTATAGGTACAAAAGCAGTTGATCCAATGATTTTTATGACAACGGAATTCTAAAATCTGAGACTTATTGTAGCAGCTTTTATTCCAGTTTCGAGGAGCAGTGAAGTTTAAATAAAAATGGCTCATAATTCAACATATACCCATGAAGATTCATTTGTAAACAGCATCATCGGGGAAGGTACAACATTGAGGGGAGAGTTTAATCTTAACGGTCTTTTAAGAATTGACGGAGTATTTTATGGAAAAGTTAAAACAAATGGGAAAGTTTTAGTAGGTAAAAATGGGGTTGCTGAGTGTACTATTATTTCCGGAACAGTTGTAATCGGGGGAAAGGTAAAAGGAGATATATTAGCTACGGAAAGGATTACCCTTCTATCAACCGGGGAATTGATCGGAAACATAAAAACTCCGCGGCTTGTAATAGAAGAGGGTGTAGTCTTTGATGGAACCTGTGAGATCATTGAGGATAAAGATAAATTAATAAAAATAATAGATGAATTTGACGGTAAAAATAATGGTTTCAACAATACAATAAATGATAATACTTCTAAAAATATAGGAAAACCAATAATTAACAATCAACTGAACAGGGCGGATAAGCCTGAAGTATTAAACAGTTATTCGACAAAAGCCGGAACAAAGTTAACATAATCCTCTCCAAAATAACTTGCATATTCCTCAATAGCTCCTTAATTACCCGAAAAATACAAACATGGGAGTTTTACATTGCATGAAGGTTTTTTCATTGTTTTTGAAGGCCCTGACGGGTCAGGCAAGTCCACCCAGGCCGAATTACTCTTTAAAAAACTTAAACACGACGGATACTCATGTATTATCACAGAGGAACCCGGAGGAACAGCTGAAGGGGAAAAAATAAGAGACCTGCTGCTCAATCCGGATTACGAGCTATGTCCCAAAACCGAGCTATTCCTTTTTCTGGCTGACAGGGCTGAACATGTAAGTAGAATAATTCAACCTTCGCTAAAAGAAGGAAAAGTTGTAATCTGTTCACGATACTTCTATTCCACCCTTGTTTATCAGGGAATCGCAAGACAGATTACAGCTCTGGAATTTCTGAAACAGATTAATCTCTTTGCTGTTAATAAAATTGAACCGAATATGGTATTTTTCCTGGACATTCTACCTGAAGAGGGCCTTTCAAAAGCAAAACAGAATTCTTCGATGCACTACAGCTTTCAAGATGGAGACAGGATCGAAATGGAGGGGCTTGACTTTCAACGGAGGGTCAGAGAAGGGTATTTCAGACTTGCTTTACAGTACAGCAAAACCTTTGAAATAGTCAAAGGAGACAGAAGTATACAAGAAATAGGCAAGACGATTTATGATCTTGCAAAAAGGAGGCTTATAAGTGATTGAAATGGAAAAAACAGGGAAAGATAAGAGAAACATAAAAATAAAAAATAAAAAAACACATAAAAAGATTACAGGCTCTGTTAATATCATACAAAGCAGATTCTATGATGAGTTAAAAATTGCGGAAACAGAAGAAATTCATATTGAATTCGACAACCTGATAGAAGAAATTACAAAACAGGGTAAGAAATTCTCCAGGAATCCAAATTTCAAATATCTAAAAATGTATAAATCCCTGATAGCGGATTTTTTAAACTATGTAACAAACAATATGTTTGTAGTTGAACATTATACCGGTGGCAGCCGTTTAAGACAAAAAATATATACGGTATCGAAAATAATTGACAGAAAATTGGATGCTTTAACAGAGCTTATTTTAACACAGCAGGCTCGAAATATAGAGCTTCTTGCCACTCTGGATGAAATTCGAGGTTTATTAATAGACTTATATAAATGAGGTGATATTATGACGGATCGAAAGAGTTTGGTTGTTGCGAAACTCTGCTACAACTGCGAGACATGCTTTTTGGAAATACCGGAATTTGAAGTAAAAAGAGGAGACCAGATTATAATTGAAACAGAAAACGGCCCCGAAGTCGCTTTAGTATCGGGAATTACCCATTCAGAACCTGAAGGTGTTGAGCCTGGAAATATTATTAGAAAAAGTACTGAAGAAGATCAAAAAATAATAAAGAAAAACGCGAAGAGGGGAGAAGAAGCATTTGAGATTACATTAGAAAAGATCACGATACATAATCTGGGTATGAAATTAGTAAGCATACACTATTTTTTAGATGACAACAAAATCATTTTTAATTTTACAGCTGATGGAAGGGTTGACTTTAGAGAACTTGTAAAAGAACTTGCTTCTGTATTTAAAAAAAGAATTGAATTGAGACAAATTGGGGCCCGTGACGAAGCAAAAATCATTACAGGCTCCGGAATATGCGGGAGGGATTTCTGCTGCAACGCCATAAAAAACGAACTTCAACCGGTGACAATTAAAATGGCTAAAGATCAAAATCTTACACTCAACTCATCAAAAATTTCCGGCGCCTGCGGCCGGCTTTTATGCTGCCTCGCTTATGAACATGAGGCTTATTGTGAAATAAAGAAAAACTTTCCGCCTGAGGGCAGCACAATAGAGTATGCTGGAAAAACAGTCACACTTACGGAAATCAACATTTTAAAAATGGTAGCTTCCCTTAGAACCAGAGACGAAATTACCATTCAGGTTCCTTTAGAAGAATTACCAGGAGTCGCGAAACAGGCAAAAGTTGAAGAAAATACCACTGCCTTATAGGTAAAGCATGTAGTTATTAATAAATAGGGGAGCGATACAAAATTGACTTTCTATGTAACCATCACTTCTACAATCCTATCAAGTTCATCGTCTGAATAAAATTCAATTCTTATTGATCCCTTGCCCTTGAAATAGTGCACCTTCACTTTGGTTCCAAACTTCGTCCTTAATTTTTCTTCTATCTCATATACAAACGGATCATTTTCTTTTATTTTTGTTCCACGTGGAACAATTTTTTGTCTCGTGATCCTCTCTAATTCTCTTACAGTTATTGGTTCATTTAATAATTTCTTCGCAAGCTCTTCCATGTCATTTTTATTTTCAAGCGATAGAAGTACTTTTGCCTGCCCAACCGAAATTGTTCCACGTGAAACATAATCCCGGACATTTTTAGGGAGATCCAGAATCCTTACCATGTTCGCGATATAACTCCTTGACTTTCCGATTCGTTTCGATAATTCTTCCTGGGTTATCATATCTCTTTCAAGTATCATTTTATAAGCCAGACCTTCTTCAATAGCATTAAGGTCTTCTCTTTGCACGTTTTCTATTAACGCGAATTCAATCAATTTGTCATCAGAAGAATCTTTAATAATCGCGGGGATTTCAGCTAAACCTGCCATTCTGGCAGCCCGGCATCTTCTTTCCCCTACAATTAATTCGTATCCGTCACTGATCCTTCTGACAATGACAGGCTGTATCAAACCATTTTCCTTTATTGACATGGCCAGTTCATTTATTCCGTTTTCATCGAAAAATTTACGCGGTTGATATCTATTCGGTTTTATATCTTCAACTTTTATGTTCAAAATGTTCCCCGGCGTCACATCAGATTCCAGAGACCCGGATATTAATGCATCTAAACCTTTACCCAGTGTTTTTTTGGCCATCTTTAATTAATTCCTCTGACAGATTATAGTAACTCAATGCCCCCACACTTTTCGGATCATAAAGATTTATCGGTTTCCCGAAACTGGGAGCCTCCGCAAGCTTTACATTTCTCGGAATAATTGATTTATAAACTTTATTCTTAAAATAAGCAATAACTTCCTCCACAACCTGTTTTGAAAGATTTGTTCTCGTATCATACATCGTTAATACTATCCCTTCGATATGAAGTTTTGAGTTTAACCGCTTTTTTACAAGATTAATCGTCTTTAACAGCTGGCTTAATCCTTCAAGCGCATAGTACTCACATTGAATCGGGATAATAACAGTGTCTGAGGCAACAAGTCCATTTATTGTGAGAAGTCCCAGCGAGGGAGGAGAATCTATGAAAACATAATCATATTCTGATTTAATTTTATCTACCACTGATTTCAACTTGTACTCCCTGTTATCCATCTCCACTATTTCGACCTGGGCCCCCGATAGATTTATGTTTGAAGGAATAACGTATAAATTTTTAACCTCAGTAGGTACTATAATTTTTTTAACATCAACCATCCCGAGTAGTGCCTCATAAAGGCCTTTTGTGTTTTCATCTTTTTTTACACCCAATCCCGAGCAGGAGTTTCCCTGTGAATCCAGATCTATAACCAGCATTTTATTTCCAGCTGCTGCCATGTAAGCCGAAAGGTTAACCACAGTGGTTGTTTTTCCTACACCACCCTTCTGGTTGGCGACAATTATCACTCTCCCCATGTACTGCAATCCACCTCCTGCAACTACATTATAGTTTTAAAGGGCTGATAAAGAGGCGAGAAATAAATCTCATCATGATTGATAAGTTTATTTGCCTATTTCCTGTCTATACTTAAATCATTTCGGAGAGGGTGGGATTCGAACCCACGGTTCCTAAAAAGGAACAACGGTTTTCGAGACCGCCCGATTCAACCGCTCTCGCACCTCTCCATTGTACCGGTAGTTTGCTACTCACGTGTAATACTTCATAATAGCGATCCAAAATGATAAAGATAGCAACGTTAAATATAGGCAAGTAAACTTATCAATCATTTTGAGATTTTTTAATCGCCTATGGTTTATACGTAATTATTCGTATTTCAGCATTAAATTCTGGTACAAAAAGCCAGAATATTAATAGATAAAACCATATATTAAATAATTAAAATATTCGAATTTTGCACTATTATACATATGCTTTGAGGACTAAAATTAGCAGGTTATATGAAATAATCCTACAACAGAATTAGAAGATGAAAGATTATTAAATTTTTTTACAGCCTCACCAGTGCTGTTAAAATATACCTGTATACCATTTTCTTCTAAATATTCGATGGTTTCTTTACCGATTTTCATCAACCCATTAGCCCCTGTGCCAATTACTACTATTTCAGGTTTTACCCCTACAGTTCTATCAAGGTCTTTTACGCACAGATTATGCCCCTTTTTTCTCCACCAGGAGCTGTTTATCTTCCCATCAGGATAAATAATAAGATCTGATGAATAACGTTTTCCATCTATATTCATTGAACCGAATGAATAGGAGTTTATCGTCATTGCAACCCTCTGAAAATTGCAGGTCATCCTCCCCTTTTACGGGCTTTTTCACAGGGATATCAGATTAATAATTTCGTGCCCAAGAGGATTTGAACCTCCGACCCTTGGATCCGCAATCCAATGCTCTATCCCCTGAGCTATGGGCACACAAAAGCTAAACTTAAAATACGATTAAAAATAGAGATATGCAGAGTACGTAAAACTTCGGAGAGGGTGGGATTCGAACCCACGGTGCCCGTATGAGCACAACTCCTTAGCAGGGAGCCCGATTCAGCCGCTCTCGCACCTCTCCATTATTGGCTTAATAAAATTGTAAAATTATTATTTCGGAGAGAGAGGGATTCGAACCCCCGGTCCCAAAAAGGACAACGGTTTTCAAGACCGCCGCTTTCGACCACTCAGCCATCTCTCCTGAATACAACTATCACTGGATCCGGGTCTTCTAAATCTTTTAAAAATTCAGGCTGTCCCTTAACATATTTAATGAACATTTGAACACAATAGGTGTAGCTAATTAAAAGTTCACTTGATTACATATATTGTAATATCCATGTAACCAAATATCAACAATTTAAACCTTATCAGTTGATACCTTTTCCCCTCCAATCAATAAAACTCTTAAAACAATAATAATATAGGCAAGTAAACTTGTAAGTTAATAGTAATAAGAAAATAATAAAAAGAATAGTAGTAGTAATGAGGGGGTGGGGGGTC
>SDBT01001943.1_pt1 | contig 37106 bp, 36 predicted proteins | sample 2277101 | NCBI WGS metagenome assembly SDBT01 (sample SAMN10404973, study PRJNA504765) | marine sediment metagenome | isolation source: marine sediment core GS10_PC15, 103 cmbsf | place: Arctic Ocean: Southern Knipovich Ridge | collected 2010 | reverse complement strand
GCCAATTCGAAGTGATGTGGTTCGCGAGACGGCCCTCCTCCCGCGGGCCGAAGAGACTGTGTAAGGTAGGCATTTTTGCTGAAGTTACGTGGTTTCGGTCGCGAACGTTCTGTTTCTCGTCGAATGAAAGTTTGCTAAAATAATGAAATATGAACATCCCTCCGCCGACGCACCGTCGACGTTCGACGGTTTTTTTTTCTCGGAAAATTCCGTCGACGTTCGCCCGCTTTTTCCTGGAATTCTCCGTGCAAAAAAGGCTTCCGTTTCCAGGAAACGCGAAATCGCTCGAGCAAGCGACGTTTCTCGGAAGTTCCACAAACGCGCTCTTTAAAAGAGCACGACGAGCACCGATCGAATAAAACGTTTTTATTTGAGAAAATGTCTTTCGCGGCTCGACGAACTGTCGTTCGCCTCGTCGATGTGATCGTCTGGATCTGCGCCGTCCGGTATCCTAGAGCCATTTACACAATAAAGCGAGCACGAATACCCACTTTCCTATGCTCAATGCGACCCCGGAGTCTGCGCCGAAAAACGCGGCAACCATCGCCACTATTCCTCCGAAAGCCAACGAATCTACCAGAGCGGCCCCGATTTTATTTTTGATCGAAAGCTTCGGCGGTTCAGTTCGGACACCGTTCCGCGGCGGCGCAAATTTTCTGGGCGGCGACGAAGAAAACGCCCGAAGGATGCCGGTTTCGAAGGACGCGGATGCGATTGTACGGGGCCGGAAAACGAGTTTAGAGAGCCGCGAGAAGCGTCCCGGGGCTCGTCTCAGGGCTGCAGCCGAAACGCAGGCGGTCCGGATATTCATCTTTGGTTCAGCGACGGGAGACTCGATGCGAAACGCGCGTTTGTCGCGGCGATCCCCCTTGTCGACGTTCGCCAACTTTTTCCCGGAAAATTTCGTCGACGTTCGCCCGCTTTTTCCCGCGCAATCTCCCGTTTCCCGGAAATTCCTAAAATGAACGAGGAAAAAAATGAAAGTTTCGGAGTCTTCACGGTCAGACGATCTGGGGTCCGTCCGCCATGGAACCCGAAGAATTGCTCGGCCTGAAGCGAAACATGCTGCGGGCCGAGGGCGCGTTGCCGGTCGACGGCGACGCGAGCGACCGTTGCCCGTCGAGCCGGACGGCGATCGTCCAGTTTCTGACGGACCTCGCTTGCGAGCACGCCGTGTGCGAGGAGGCCGTTCACCTCGCCGTCCGGCTGTCGGACGCGGTCGTGTTTCCGGATTGTCCCGCGGCGAAGCTCCGCTTGCGCGCGGCCGTCTGCCTGTGGTTGAGCCACAAGTGGTACGACGACGACGAAAGCTACACCGCGAATTTCCAAGCGTACCTGCGACGGTGCGGAACGGGGTTCGGCGGTTTCGTCGAGGAGGAATTAAGGGTGCTCGACGCCTTGGGCTTCCGAATGGGACACCCGACGTCGTTCGAGTTCCTGGAGATCTTCCTCCTGGAATCCGACGAGAGCGAGCGCGTCCGTCGGATCGCCCGGTTCGTCCGCGACGTGTCCTGCTTCGACGGACGGATCTGCCCGTTGAACCCGTCGCTGGCGGCCGCGGCTTTCTGGTTCTCGGCGAGGGCGTGCGCGGGCGAAGAGCCCGTCTTCCGGGGCGACGCGAGGGACATCACGACGTACGATCGTGACAGGATGGCCCGCGCCGTCCGGGCCCTCTTCCCGAACTCCCGCGTCGCATCGGCGTCGGGCTGGGCGGCCGCCTGCGCGAGGTGGGGAATCCTCCGCCCGAACGCGCGCGTCGACTTCTTCGCGGCGCACTTTGGCGGGTCGCCGATCGGGAAGAGGAAGCGGGACGGCTGACCGTTCTTTTTGGTTTCGCAAAAAAAAAATAAATTTGTCGCGAAAAAAAATGATCGCGCTCGGTGTCGGCCTCAGATGCTGGACGCAGAACAGGGAGCGATGAGCACCAAACAGATATCGAAGGAGTTGCCGGATTTCTCGGCTTTTATGCAACGCAAGATCGATGAATTGTACAGGGATTCTTCGTCGGTCTGTATCGACCGCGACTGCGAAAAAGACGAGCACAAAATCCCTGCGTGGAAAGCGGTAGAATGGGCACCGGGGGGCCCCGTGCTTTCCTTAAAGTTAAAGCGTGGTCCCAGGCGCAGGTGCGTAGTGGCGGCTTACGCAGCAGACGAGACGGACTTGTCCGGAGAAGAATGGTTGGATAATTTCGTTTCGGGTGCAACGGACCAGATCGACGAGGACGCCGAACGGTATCGCACGAGCACGCGACCCGCCGTCGTGTACGGGATACATGTTTCCGCGTACAAGAGCAACGGCGGGTATTGGCCGACGATCCGCTGCCGAATCAACGAAAGCACCTACGACGTTACCATCGCAGGCGACGGGCGCGAGGGCAGTTTCTCAGCGTCGATCAGCTATTGGATTATCGGAGAAGCGTGAGAACGGAAGCGGGGCGGCACCGACACGTCGAGCACGTGATCGTGGATGGCGCGCATCACCAACAACATCTTCTTGGCCGGGGAATGGCGCGCCGCGTTGGCAAGGGCTCATGCAGAGTGCTTGAAACCAGATTTGAAAATAAAGAGCGCGGCACCTCGGCAATATATTTATCCGCGAAACTGCGTTCTCGCCGCTCAACCGATAAGAATGCGCTCCCTTGGGACCCCGTCCGCGAAAAAGGTCTCGCACCACACCCCCGCACCCGTCCGCGCCCTTGTCTGTTTCTCGGCAGTCGAATTGAAAACGACGCGAGGCGCAGACGTCTGAACGCGCGCGAGCATGTCCGCCAAGGAGACCTCGAGGACGTCGTCTTCTGGCGGCGGGGGAATGCGCTCGGTGCACGGGGTGAGGACGTCGCTCTCTTTCGGCGGGGGAGCGCGCGCTTCCTCTCGAACGAGCGCGACCGGAACGGGGACGCACGTCGCTTCGGGCAAAAACTGCAGGTCGAACCAGTGCGCCGACAGGCCGTCCAAGAAATTTGTGCGAGGGTCGCAAGGAGGTCGTACGTCGTGCATCGGCGGTGGATTGTCAAAGAAATGCATGGTAGCGTCAAGTGGGCAGAGAATGCCGATTCCTGCCGAACCCTCGCCGACCCCGTCGACGTTCGACGTTCGACGGGTTCGACGTTCGACGGGTTCGACGTTCGACGGGTTCGACCGTTCTCGCCTCCATATAAAAACGCCGCAATCCCCGCGCTGAGAACGATCGCCCAGGGATGCAACGACCGACCGTCGCCGCGCGTTCGAAAGACGAGGAGAGCTCGGTGGTCGTGGACGTGCCGGATTCGGGGAACAGGCGCTCGGCGTCGTGCGGTTACTCGTCTCACGACGTCGACAAGACCATGGAGTACCTCCGCACCTGCATCTCGATAACGATGGTCCTCTGCGTGATCGGCGCCTTGACGTCCGCGCTCTACGTCGGACTGTACAGCCGCGAGGCCGCCGATACCGTCCTCCCGAACGAGAGGACCTTCATCGTGTTCGGGGTGATGAACTTCGTCCTGCTGTTCTTCGGCATGTTCATGCTCCGCAAACACTGGCCCGTCAACGTCTTCGTGTCCGACATGATACGCGTGTGGACCGGCTTCGTGTTCGGGTTCCTGCTGTGCACCCACCTGAAACTCATCATCCACGGCGTCGAGCGCAACCTGTGACCGCGCGCCATGATGGACAGAATAAAATCGGGGCGCGACCCCTCCTCTCGCTCTCCAAGGAGGAAAAAAAAAGAAAAAGTGTATTTTTTTTGGTCCTTTTTTTTTCCCCCTGGGACAGTCGGCGGATCCCGGTTTTCGCTGCATTCGACGACGACGACAACGACAATGGTCGGCAACGAAGGCGCGACCAAGAAACGCAGGGCCAAGCGCCACGCCGACGACAATGACGCGGCGCCCAAGAGGAGGAGAAAACCGGACGGCAAGACGTCGGAGCCCCCTCCGTCCGTCGCCTCGCCGAAGAAGGTGGACTTTCCGCCAGCGCCGTGCGACCAGAACCAGAACGAGGAGGTCGACTTCCTCCGCTGCGTGGCAGAACACCTCCGAACCGACGGCGTGGAGCTCAACGATACGGACATGCACGAGTCGATAACCGGCGCGCTCTCGCCCCTGTCGAGCGACGGGGCGGTCTACATCTCGTCGGTGAACATGCAGAACTTCCTGAGCAAAGCCAGGCGCGGCTGCTACGACGACGGCGGGCGGGCTCAGGCGATCAAGGACCTCGGGATCCCGCCCGACCGCGCCGACGCGAAGGGTTGGAAACTGATGCTGGCGATCGTTCACGGCCCGTACACGGAGAACGCGCGGAGCTGCGGTGTGTACGACGAGGGCACGCCGGACAACTATCACTGGAGCCTGCTGGCGTGGTTCCCCGACCGGAACCACGCCTTCCACTACGACTCGTGCGACGGGTTGAACAACGGGCGTTGCCTCGAGATTTTGTCCGCGCTGCGATCGCACGGCGTTACCGGCGACTCCGTGCCGGAGGTCTACACGCCTCGATTCATCCCGCGCCAGGGCGACGTGTGGGAGTGCGGCCTCTTCGCTCTGATCTTCTTCAAGATCCTCAACGACAAAACCGCCGCGGGCTACCCGGAACCGATCACGGAGGAAGACGTGCGCATGTGCTTCCCTGCGGACGGCACCTGGAAGAGATCGGTCGTTCCTTTCATCCTCGATTGCATTCAGAAGAGGGCGAACCAGTTGCTTTATCCTTGAAGGTGCCGGACGCGCGGCCGATTTTTAAAAAGAAAAGAAAAAAAAAAGATCGTTTTCGCACGGAGGTGCTCAGATCGTTCGGTAGGATTCGATGCATTGGATAACGCATGCCGAATCCCGCCTGCCGTAGGTCGCCCTGTTCTTGCTTCCGTCGGCGTCGCGGAACTCTACGACGCTGGAAACCGGTCTCGACGCCGTTCCGTGGCGATTCCCGTCGGACCAGTGCGCTGCGAACGTCTCTTCCGAGGCCTTCGCCACGCCGGGGTCGAACAGGAAGGTGGGTCCGTCGCGCCCCCCGCCGGGTGGGAGGTACACGACGTTCAGCGGCAGACCGACGTGAAGAGCCGACGCGCACGAGCACGTCTCCCCCGGGCACGCGTCGCGCAGGGCGTCGAGCAACCCGTCCACGTCTACGTCGACCGGCGGGTCATCCCCGCGCTCGTGCGCCGAGATCTTGCCGCGTTCCAGATCGGCGTCGGTGATCCGGCGCCCCCAGAACCCCAGCTCGCGAAACCACGCCGAATCCCTCACGCGGCCGTCCCAGGCCCAGTCGCCGACGAGGGGCTCCGCCGGGGAGTCGCCGTCGCCGACGCGGGTCTCCGCCGCGATGAAGGTCGCGGCGAGGATGAGCATCGCCAACGTTGCCAGCAGCAGCGCCGCGGCTACGTTGACGTGCTCTTTCCACAGGATCTTGTAACGCGGCAATCCCGTCCCTTCCTCCCGGTCCACCGCCCGGAAGGCGTCGGGGAGGACCAGGCGGGCGAAGCGGTCGACGATCCCTTCCGCGACCGCCGCGGTTCTTCCGGGAGGACGCTCCGAGCGTTTCGTAGGAAGCTCGCTTTCCATCGGTGCGCGAGGCTCTTTTCTGCGCGGAGATTACATATACCGAAAGTGCCGTTGCGCCTCCTCGATGGACGCCAAGCGACGGAGGAAGCGGACGAAACGCTCGAGAGCGATCCCCGGCCTGCCGGACCCCGACGCGATATCCGCCGAGGAGTTCGCGCGGGACGCGGATTCCGAAGCAAAACAGAAGATTATATACGCGCACCTGAACCTGCTGCGGTTGAAGGTGCTGCCGCAGATCGAACGATGGCGGCCCTCGGATGCTTCGCCCTCTTCGTTGTCGCCGTCTTCGCCCCGCCGGCCCTCGCGCGCGACGTCACGTTCTCGTGCCCCGACCGCGGCGACGCTCTCCGAAGGGACCTGATCGCCGAGCTGCACGGTTGGTGCGCCGAGGACGGCGAGTGCGCCGCGGTCTTCCACCAGCTTCACCGCCACAACGCCACCGTGTTCAGGCACCTCGTCGAACCCCAGCTGCTCGCGAGCGGTCGCGGCCTCCCGGACTTCTTTCAACCGGCGATCGACCTGCTGTGCGCCGCCGACGGCGCCGCCGCGCTGGAAGACGTCAACCGGCAGCTGTGGCTGCTGTCGCTCCGCGCCAACGCGGAGACCGGGCGGGTCCGATGCGACGTCAACCACCGCTACGTATTCCACGCCGACGAACTGCGGTCGGAGTGCGTCTGCATGGCGGACCGGATATGCTCCGATTCCCTCTTCGACACGGTGCCGGTGTACGTCATCGCCGGTCTGATGATCACGGTCTACGTCTTCTTCGCGGTCGGCGTGCTCCTGAAGAACCGGAAGATCCTGCAACACCTCGACGGTGCCAGCCCCGGGGCCGGAGCGTCGGCGTTGACGGGGTTCGTCGGTACGAAATAAAAGGACCCGAAAAAAACGAAAAACGCGCCTTTTTTTTCCTCCTCCCGTCCGCCGCACCGAACGGAAACGCGATGGAGCCGATGGAGCCGCCGCCGCTCGATCTCGAGAATATCGGCACGTACGCGGAAGCCGCCCTCGTGTTCTGCGTCCTCGGGGTCGGATCCTACCTGTACGCGTTGCGCGTGGACGCGCACTGGATCGGGCCGGCCGTGATCATCGCGCACGCGGTCGTCCTCTCGGCCGCGGCGTTCTACCGGAACCGCGGCGCGATCGGCCGCCGCGGTACGCCCGAAGCGCTCTCCGCCGGGTTCGTCTGGCTGCTGTGGTTGGTGTACGGCATGATGTTTCACGACGTCATCGACGAACTGCCCCGGTGGGCGGCGAGGTCGCATTCGCTGCTGATCGTCGGGGCCGTCGCGGCGGTGTACTGGCGGGAAGACGCCGGGGGGGCGACGGCGCGGGCCGGCGCCGCGTCCTTCGTCGCGCTGCTGCTGCTCTTCTTCCCGCACCCGGACGCGACCGTCCACGGCATGGCGAATCCGGTCCTGTTCGCGAAGACGCTCGGCTTCTTCGCGATCTACTTCGTCGGGGAGCTCCGCGAGAAGATGACGCCGGGCGCGAAGGCGTCCTCGCCGGAGGCCTCCCGGGTCCTGTGCTCGGACGGGTTCCGGTTTCACGTGCGCTGGGTCCGATGCGCCTGGGTGCTGCTGTGTTCCAAGTACCTGGTGGCGCTGTGCGTGCCGCAGTTCGTCGTGCTCTCGGTCGGGCTGTACCGGACGGCGAAGAATCTGCCCAAGAAGCGGAGGACCGGACGGCCCAGAGCGGGAAAGAAACCGAAACTGAACCGGCGGCCCATAAATTTCGCCGTGGAGCTGCCGCCGATCGGTCACGAGGTCGTCTGAGATGGAGCGAACGCGGACCGGCGACGGAGCAGAACTGCTGCGCGTCCTGAAGGCCGCCTCGGGGAAGGGCGTCCGCTTCTCGAAGGAGGAAAAGCGGTTCATGCTGGCGACCGAGGACGGAGAGAAACCGTTGAGCGGCCTCGTGAAGAAGCTGGCCCGCGCGTTCTGGCCGACGTACGAGTACGTCGCGCCGCCCTGCCGCAAGCGTAAGCGGAAAGGGGAGCGGTCCGACGGGTGGACGACCGCCGGCATGACGCGGGGCAGCGTCGTGCACCAGCAGATAGAGCTACACGTCAACAAGGGAGGGGAGCGAGCGGTGCGGGTGGTCTACGACGCCCTGCACCCGTTCGCCGCGAAGGCGATCCGGGCGATGGAGCTGTGGGGCTGGACCCCGATCATCGCGGAATTCGCCGTCTACGACCCGGTGCTGAACCTCGCGACCAACCTCGACCTCGTCTGCCTCGACCGCGACCGCCGGATCGTTCTGGTCGAGTGGAAATGCGGCATGGAAGGCTACGCCGACAGGGGCAACGACGAGATGCGCGGACCGCTCCGGGGCTCGTTCTCCAACTGCCCGCTGCACCAGGCTTACCTGCAGCTGCTCTTCGGGAAGATGCTGCTGGAACTGTCGTACGACGTGCGCGTGCCCGTCGCGTACGTCGTTCGAATCCGAGAAGGCTCCGTCGACCCCTACCGCATACCCGTCGAAATGCAGAACGCGCAGGCCGCGTGCTACGAACATTTATACGCGGACATCCAAAAACGAAAGGGGGCGACCGCTTCGAAGCGGCGCGTTTTCGATCGGGAATAAATCATCTCGTCGCGCCCGCTTGCCTCTTCTTGCGCGACCCGCGTTTTCGCTTCGTCTTGCAGGGCTCGCGGTCGTCGTACAGCCGGAACAGACTCGTGACGATCCTGGCGCCGCCCGTCGCGCCCTTGGGCGCGGGGTGACCGCGCGCGCGGTCCCGCGCCTCCGCGGTCACCTCGTTGATCTCGTCCACCGTGTCCAGGACGAATTCGGAGACGTCCGCTCGCAATTGCGTCATCTCCGCGGAGTAATCGCGGCACGTCTTCGAGATCGCGCCCAGTTCGTTCAGCGCGAAATTCAGGGCCGAAGCGACCTGCGTGTATTTCCGGTCGGCCTTCTTGATCAGGCGGATCGCGTCCGAGCGACCTTTCTTTCCGGCGGTCAGGCGTTCCCCGCACCCCTTCAGCTTGCCGTTCCAGGTGGCGATCGCGACCCCCTCGTCTGACAGCGCCTTTCCGACGGTTTCGAGCATCCGCAGCGCGCGGTCGTTGAGACGGAGCGTCCGCGCGAGATTGTCGCACGATTTCTTCTCTTTCGCTTTCCTGTTCTTGAGTATGGTCTTCAGGTTTCTACTGTAAGGGCTGCTCATGTCCGCTGCGCTTCCCCGGCCGATTTTTTTCCCTTTTTGCTGCCGCTTTGAACGGAGGCGTCGAAAAGGAAAAAAAAAAAGACCAAAATTTTTGGGCGGGGACGGGATCCGGCCGCGCCCACCCGAGCGCGGCGTTTTTATTGCTCCGATTCATCTTTCGATCGGCGCGAAAATTTCCGCCCGCTCGCGATTCAGCTCCTTCTGCGCTTCCGAGGCGGCGCTGTGCACCTTCCACTTCGCGGTCCGGGCGTCCGGATCACCCGAGATCACCGCTCGGATGCAGACCTCGAGCGCGCAGACGTAATTCTTCCACGTCTGGGTCAACATTTCCTCCGCAAACCGCGGCAGGTTTCGAGCGTGAGCGGTCGACCACGCTATCTGCAGCAGCGACATATGCACGCAATACCCTGTCGCGAGGTATTCGGTCCACTTCGACGGGTGGCGCAGGCCGTCCACGAAGCGGAACATCGAATGCGCGGCGGTGTTCCACGCCGCGCACCAGAAGGTGCAATCCATCTGACCGATAGAACGGTCCAAGGTTCGGTCTCGCACGGCACACATCTCCTTGACGATGTCGCGCTTCCGTTCGACGTGTACCTCCCGGTAGGCATCGCAGTACAGGAGCGTCAGGCGCGCGTGTTCCTCGATCCAACGGTCTTGCATCGTTCGCGCGAGATCTCTGTTGTCCGACCCCCCGCGTCCGCACGTTATTTTTCCTGCCAATTTTTCGCGCCCGGACCGGCTTCGCGCGGGTGCGCCGCCGCGCGGGTCCTCGGGGACCGGAACAAGAGCGGTGGTGTATTTATTCCGACCCGTCTCCGTCCGCGAGACCGATCGGAACTGCGACCATGACGGAATCGGGAACTGTGGGCGTTCACTCGGCGAAGCAGGCCACTTTCCCGGTCGCCACGGGGACGAGGCGACCCGATGGCGTGCTCAGCAATTTCCCGCCTTCCGGGGTCAACGCGCCCAGCGCATTCGAGGAGATGTCGGTCACCAACTACGATCTCCCGGAGGGGTACAAGAAGAAGGCCCTGATCGTCGAGGAACGGATCGTCGGCCGCATACTGGAGTCCGACCGGTGGTACACCACGGTCATCCTGCCGTGGGGCCAGACCGACCAGATCAAAGTAGAGTGGAACATATGGGAATTCAATCGCCCGCTGGCCGGCCGGGTTCCGCACGAGGGAATCTCCCGCTTGGTCGAGAGCTCGAAGCGGGTGATCAAGAAGCAGATGGTCCGGCGCGGTATCGGCTTCTTGATGGAAGCGGACCGGTTCGGCGAGCCGGAGGGCAAGGTGGATTACGACAGGAACGTCGAGACCATCTCGATGGCCGTGGAGGAGACCCAGGATTACGACACCATCGTGGAGATCCTCGGGAGCAAGGACTACGATAAGATGAGGATGGACCGGTTCGGGTCGAAGGAACGTTTCTCGTTGCGTCAGCTTCAGGATGAGGAGATCGCCGACTACGGGGCGTTCGCGAAGGATTCGAAGCGGTTCGACATCATCCTGGAGCACAACAAGGCGCTGATGACGACCCGCGGCACGACCCCGGACGCCCTGATCCTTCCGCCGAAGAGCAAGATCTACCTGAGCATGGTCCAGCCCAAGAGGACGGAATACTGGGCGGCGGGGCCGGACGGGGTGCGGAGGCTGGAGCTCGGACCCATGTCCATGACGACGCTGTCGGACGGGACGAACGTCTTCCAGATCCGCCCGTTCGACGTGTTCGAGAACGCGCCCGCCGTGAAGCTGCTCACCCGCCCGACGACGGTGAGCGAATACTACGGGATGCTGTTCGACGAGTACAGGAACACCGATCTGTCGAACTTCCGCACCAAGATGCGCGACACGCACCTCTACGACGAGACCATAGATCAGTTCGTGCACATCAAATTCGCGGACGCCTTCCGCCACCTGAAACTGTGGGACAAATCCGGCGGCGACTACCACCCCAGGTTGCGCGACTTGGTCGCCTCGTACAACGAGAAGGGCCGTCGCCCCCGTCAACCGGCGTCGCGCCGCGGGATCGACGAGGACGACGACGACGACGACGCGGAGGACGATTTCTCCTTCGCCAACGATTCGAACGGGGACGCGCCGCCGCCTTTCTTCCTCTCCACCACGGATGAGAAGGGCGAGCACCAGCTCATCGAGTACTTCGGTCAGATGGACGGGACGGCCGCCGCCGCCAAGGACTTCCAAGACGTCGGGAAGACGCTCGTGAACGCGGTCTTCCCGGAGATGCAGCGTCTGCGCGCGCTCGAACAGTGGAGCGAGATGATGAGACTCCTGGAGGACATCGAATCGCAGCCGTACGACGCCAACTACTGGAGGGCGTTGATCGAGCGGAACGGACCCGCGAGCTACGACGGCACCCGCTTCTCCGGGAGCAAAACGCCGGAGCAGAGCGCCACGCGGTGGGGCGTCGATTCGGTGACAGAGTGGACCCCCGATAGCCAGGGCTCGCTCTCGCTGCCGCAAGACGCCGACGCGATCGAGAATGTGGAGTACCCGGCCGGGTTCGCCAACGCGCCGGGGCTGCTCACCCTCGCGAAGGAAGCGTTCAGACCGGGGAAGTGGCAAGCCGTCGGAGAGCGGGCCGATTCGGCGGTGAAGCTGCTGAACCAGCTGCTCGTCGGATTCCGGAAGTACGCCCGTACCAGCGAGGTGATCAACAAGGATCACCGCTCGCCGTGGTATCACCGCGAGGACGACATGACGGCCATGTTCGAGCACATCGTAGGGAAGACGGGCGATCCCATCTTCCTGGCCGCTCCGATTCCTTTCACGCCCGGGGTAACGCGCGGCGCCGCGATAGCGTCGAGCGCACGGCGTGCCGTACCCCTCTTCGTCGTGGACCTGAAAGGTGAGACGGACGAGGGGGTCGTCCAGCTGCTCCAGAAGCTGTACTCGGGCAATCTTCCCGAGGAGATCAGGCGGCAAGGCGAGGAGACGGTGGGCGACACGGATTTCCACTACGAGAGCCTGACGACCGGAAAACTTGAAGTCGTCCCGGCGAAATACCTGTACCACTCCGCGGCGGTGCCGAAGCAGCTGTTCGCCCTGATGATCATGGGCAAACGGTCGCTCGGCCCTCTGCGCGACGTCTTCAGGGCGATCCGCGACCCGGGTAACTACGCCGACACGCCCGGCGAAGACGTGCCCGCGAGGCAAAAAGAGCTCAACGACAAGCTGCTGTCGTTCGTCTTCAACTACGTCAACAACGGGAAGGCCGACGAGGCGAATCGCGTCGTCGCCGTCCGTCGGATCGTCCGCGGGCTCGCCATGGAACTGGCGACGCCTTCGGATCTGTTCCAGTCCATCGATACCCTTCACCTCACGATGCGATCCACCTCGATAGAGACGAGCGCGTCGCGGCGCAAGGCAACGGATCTCATCGCGCATTTCGCCGCGGAAGATCCGGCGACGGACGCCGACATCTCGGTCCCCGGCGGGATGCAACTGCCGGCGTTCGCGAGGCGGGAAGGCAAACCGACGGAGCAGAGAAAGATGCTGGGCTACGCCGCGCTGCGGGACGACATGGAGAAGATCCACGACGTCTGGTCCGAGGCGGTGACCCTCGGAACGAAACGGCTGGGCCTCGACAGGGCCGAGTTCGCCCTCGACTTTGGCAACGTGCGGATACCGGATCTGCCCGAGTCGGACGTCAGGGAGTACGCCGACCAATACAGGAGATTGCGGGGTACCGTGATGGCGGCGATCGCCGACCTCCGCAAGACGGCGGAAGAAGTGACGGGAGAGAGCCGGGACGGTTTCTTGACGCGCACGGGAGACCGCGAGCAGGAGCGCCGCGAAGGGTTCAAGTTGGGCGCGGACTCCGCCCCCGGCGCCGAATTCTTCAGGACGCCGCTGACCATGTCCAAAGCCCTGCTGCACAGCTCCCGCGCTCGCGAACAGCCCTTCATCCTCCCGTCGGACCCCAGGACCGGACACACCCAGTTCTTCCGCGCGGACGCGAACGGCGACTTCCCGGATTTCATAGCGGGCAGGACGGCGTACCGATCGATCAACGCGAGCTCCGCAGACGCGGGAAACTTCTCGTTGAGCGATGTGCCGTTCGTCGCCATGGAAGAACGCGTCGGAGGCCGACGATCCACCGGCGGCCCAGCTGCGCGCGCCGACGACGACTACGACATGGTCGGGAACGAGGACGTCGACGGCACCGTGGGGCTGGATAGGGTCTTCGGCGACGAAGGGCAGACGAACGTCGGCATCGGCGTCTTCATGGGGCAAGAGACGCTCTACAGCGAAACCCGGCGGCGAGTGCGGACGCCGAGCTTCGAGCGGCGCTACACGCAGGCGATGGACGTCGCGAACCCGCTCGTTCGCGCGGCCGTGCTGATCTTCATGTTCTCCAAGAGCACCAGGGCGCAGTGGTCCAAGTTCATCGCGAACGACATCCACGTGCCCATCAACATCATTCTGTGGCGGATGAACATCGAACACGACATGTCGTCGGCGATCCTGATGAAGGCCGGGATCGAAACCGGGATGAACCTCTACGGTCACAGCAATTTCGCCATCAGCTACGACGGCGTGTCCAAGATGATCTTGGGCAACTTCACGTTCTACTCCAAGGCGATCGTCACGACCCCGGACAACATCCAGCTGCTGTTGAACGTCAAACCGGACGGGTACCGCGGCGGCAACAATACGCTCTTCCTGCGCAACAGGAAGGACATGCCGACTCCGCACCCGGACAGAGACAGGCGATCGATCATCGCGACCGCCATACCCATCACCGACAATCGGCTGCCGTGGTCGATGAACTTCGCCCAGCGAGCCTCGCCCGACGAGATTCACTCGGGCGGTATGCATAAGACCGGCAGTCACAGCTACGCCACGGCCGAGTACTACGACGGCGGGATATGGAGGATCGGGGAAACGGTGAAGATGACCTCCTCGGGTCTGGACAACTTCTTCGACTACCCCGACAGGGTGAACACGATCGCGATGCAGGGTCACCAGTTCCTGTACAACCACACGTCGAGCATGTTCGACCGGGTCGTCGAATGCACCGGGCACCGCGGCAGGTACGGCAGCTACCCCGGAGCGGCGGAAGTGTGGAACGGGAGGGACGCGTACTTCCAGCCTCAGATCTGGGGCAACTTCAAGCTGGAGTAGGCCGGGCGTTCTCCCCCGCGCGCCCGGCGTTTTTTTTTAAAACGCACAAATAGACACGAATAAAATTGACGCATCACACGCGAGAAGAAGAGAGCGACTGTTCATTCGAACGCCGCGATGGAACAGACGACGGGCGCAGTGATGTTAGGCAACTTCGCTTTCTACGCGAGGGAGATCTGGGACTCCGAAGCGCCCCACGCAGCCTGGGACGGGAACGGGCAGAAAGAGGGCAACAACTCCGACGACGACGTTCGAATTCCGACCGCAGCCTGGGACGGGAACTGGCGGAAAAAGGGCAACGACTCCGACGACGACGTTCCAATTCCGGATGGCGGGTATCCGGTCGATTGATTTTCCACCGAAAAAGCGGAGCGCGTCGCTCCCGTTTCTTCTCGACCGCAAATAAATTCGGTCTGTTTGGTTCGCCCCGCGTAACCGCTGTCCGGGTTTCCAATATAAACGAAATCGCATGGGCGCCGCGCTTGATGGACGTCCAGTACGATCTCACCGAGATCCCGAGCAACGGCATCCGCGTGCTGCGCGTCTTCGCGGACGGGGCCGTCTCTCACGTGCGCGTCGACGTGCTGACCGGGTCCGACGACGAGGCGACGCCCGTCTCGTACGAGACGGCCCACCTGCTGGAGCACATGAACGGGCTGATGACGTCCGGGCGGCGGCCGCGCTTCTCGGAGGTGGCCGAGGAGCTGGAAGGCCGGGGGGTCGTGTGGAACGCGTCCGTCTCGGGGCGCAGGACCAGCTACTTCGCGTACGGGCCGCCGGAGGCGTTCGAACTCATGCTGACGGTCGTGCTGGACGCGTTCGTCGATTTCCGACCCGACCGGTCGGTCTTCCGGCAGGAGAAACGCGCCGTGGTGCGCGAGCTGACGCGTTCCGGGGTCGGGTCGATCCTCGTGCAGGTGCACCGACAGCTGCTCTTCCCGGGGCATCCGCGGTCGTCCTCGTTGGAAGACCGCATCGACGGCGTCCGGGGACTCTCCTTGCAGGACCTGGCGGACTTCAGGAAGGACTTCTACGCCAGCGAGAGCACGCTGGTGACGCTCGCTTCCTCGGAGAGCAGGATCGGCGCGGACACGCTGAGCGCCGTCGCGGCGCGCCTCGAGCGGGTCCCGCGGTCCCGGAGGGTGCGACCGTTCCCGACGCTGCGACGAACGGGCGGCCGCGACGCGCTCGTGCTCGCGCACGTCGCCGTCCCGCGTCTCCGGGCGGCGAAGCTGCTGGTGAGCTTCTTCGCCCCGGTGCCGCTCTTCGACGAGAGGGGCCGCCACGCGCTGGGGGCGATCGCGATGCTCCTGTCGGACGGCTTCTCCTCGCGGCTCTTCCGGGCGCTCCGATCCGAGCGCGGGCTCGCGTACTCCGTCGCGTCGGACGTGTCGCTGGACCCGCTGGACCCGTCGATGGGCACGTTCACCGTGCAGACGAGCGTCGCCGCCGACGACCTGCCCGAGACGGTCGCGACCGTGATGCGCGAACTCGCGTCCCTGGCTCGAGACGGACCGAAGCCGGGAGAGCTCGAGAAGTACAGGAACCGGGCGGCCTTCCTGCTGGCCGAGCGCGGGGCCGACACCCACCCGAGGCGGTGGGTCGTGCCGTACTCGCTGTACACCCTGTGGAGGAAGCCCGTCGTCGGCGAGGCGGAGAGGAACGCCGCCGTCCTCTCCGTGTCGGCGGAAGACGTCCGAAGGACGGCGTCGGACGTCTTCCTGCGGTCGCCGCGGGTGATCGTCAGCTACGCGACCGCTCGGAACCGCAACGCCGACGTCGCGGAGGCCCTGGCCGAGGAGGGCGGCCCGATCGTCGCGGAAAGAACGGTGCGCGCCCTTTCGGTCTGAATCTATCGGAAATAAAACGGGGTGCCTTCCCCTTCCCCCGCGCGCTGGACGACCGAACAATAAGACTGTCTCGCTGTTATCCCTGCGTAAGAAAAAGATAGCGCGCGTGCGCGAAAGAGTCTTCGTTTCCCATTTTATTCGCCGCATCTCTGTTGCCCGAAAGTGTCCGTTCCGGGAGAGGATGACATCGGGTGATCGCGCGCGATACAAAATCGGGACCGACATCGACCCGCTCGGTCGCCACGGTGTCTTCGAGGCGAAAGACGGCACCGCGTTCGTGGGCTTGCTGGGTACGGGCGAGCCGCACTGCAAGCACGCGTTCGACAGCCCGGACGACCTCGCAGATCGCATCGTAGCGTCCGGGCAGAAATGCCCAGAGTGCGCTCTCGTGCGGCGCAGACTGATCCGCAGCCCCGCGAACGGGGGCACCCTGCTGGACCGCGCGCGCGACGAATTCTTGGCGGGCAAGCAGCCCGTGCGTCCCACGTTCCTCGTCGCGTACGGACCTCCGGGCTCTGGGAAATCCACGGTCGTGGCGTCGCTGTACGCCGACGCGGAGCGCCGCATACGCGCAGACGAGATCGTGGACATCGACGTCGACGCGATCGTCCAGCTCGTCTCGGGGTACGCAGAGAAGCGCGAGAAGGCGAAGACGGCCGACGAGCGCAGCGCGGTGTACTGGGACGCGCGCCGGGAGGCCGATCCCGTGAGCACCGCCCTGCTGAACGAGGCGCTGCTGACTCGATACTCGGTACGCTGGGAAACGACCGGGGGAAGCATCGCGTGGACCGTCCGTGAACTGGACCGCATCAAGCGGCTCCAGTATCGCATCTGGCTCGTCTACCCCGTCGTCGACGTGGCGGAGCTCAAGAGGCGCTTGCGGCAGAGAGAAGCGGCTCAGACGGGCGCGCGGAACGTCGAGGAGTTCGTGGTGCGCGCCCGCAAAAATTTACCCGAGTTGATCCCGTTCATCGACCGGCTCATCGTTTACGACAACTCCGGACCGTCGGGAACGCAGACCGTCCTCTTCGAGATCACGCGCAGGTACACCGGGGACGTCTCGACCGGCGGCGATCTGGGAATCGTCGAGAAGTGTATCCAGTGCACGCAGAAGGATCCGGAGCGGTTCCGACGTCTCCTCGGACCGGACCTGTATCGCGACTTGACCGAGCGCTGCGAGCGTTGCATCGCAAGAAAGAAAAAAGCGCGCTAAGCCTCTTTCTTTTCCGATTCGACCCCAAAAAAAAACTCGGGTTCGACAAAACTCCCATCCTGACAACGGCGCCAAATTTTATTGTATCGCCGTCGCGCAACTTCTGCGAACGCGAACGCGAACGCGCGCGTCGCGGGATTTCCAGCGATGGGCTCGCCACGGACGAAAGCTTGTGGCTCTTTTTCGGCGGGGACTATCAGATCCGCGTCCTCCTGCGGCGGATCCCGCAAGCGTTGCAGTAGATTATCTTCTCCACGCGACGCCACATGGGCGTCTTCACGGTACCGCATTCGCCGCAGACGCGTCGCTTCGCGCCGGATAAGAGCAGCATCAGGGTCTCGGCGGCTTTCCCACGCAACGCGTCGCGTTTCCTGCCGCCGGATAGGAGCAGCATCAGGGATTCAACGGCCCTTCCGCTCGCCGCATGGCGTCTCGTGGCCAGTTTCCTGCACAGGGGAGGGGGGGACAACTGTAAAGGGAGGATGGGGAGGGGGGGGGGAAGGAGGAAAAAGGGGGAGCGCCACGACATTATTTGAAAAATGTTGCAAAAAAATGGTAATTTCGGGAGGGGTGTTTCGCGTTCACTTTTCTTTTTCCTCCCTCCCAAAGAAGGACTCGCGACTCACCTCATGGCGCAGGTGGAAGATTTGAAACGGCGCAAGAAACGGAGGAAAGAGATGCTGACGAAAGTGCCGGAGAACTGGGTGCTCGGTTTCGATAGAACGTCGTACGAACAGGGGTCGAAGTTCGACCGGTCCAGGAAGAGGAAGAAGGTGGCACCGCCGCCGGCGAATTCGCCCATCGCGAACGAGTCGCTCGACGACAGACCCCGGACGGATACGACGGCCTTTCGGCCGTCCGAACCGTCGCTCGTCACCGGCTTCGAACACCGGCCGCTGGACAACTGGTTGTTGCACTACGCTTCCGCCAACGGCAAGACGCCGAGACAGGTGAAACGGGAGGTGCTGGGCAGCATGAAGAAGCGGGCCCGCGCGCCCGCCGAGCGAGGGCAGAAGACCGGGGACGAGGAAGCGATGCGCGCCTTCTTTCGCGAGGACCCCGACGACGACGAGCCGTTCGGCGAAGATCCGGAAGAGTACTCCGCGGTCAAGCGGTTTCGCGAAGAGTTGGAGAAGAACGACGAGCTGTACGACAAGAGCGGTCGGTTGCTGGCGAAGGGGGGAGCTCGGCCTTCCACGATGCAACTGCAGAAACTCGAGGAGAACCAGTGCGGTCCGGCGTACTGCGCGGACTTTCTGCGCGAGGCGATCGCGGTCCTCGGGGAGCGGCCGTGCCGGGAGGGGGACGGGTGCATCTTCATGAAAATGGCGGTCGTCTACCCGAGCAGCCTGCAGGCCGCGGTCCCCGGGGACGCCTTCGTCTGCCGGGAGTTTCTGCCGCCCGCGCACAAGAACAGGCCGCTGCCGGAACTGCCGAGGTTGTGCCTCGGGTGCAACCGGCTGACGACGACGCTGTGGGTGTACCGATTCATCGAGAAGGACGAGGAACCTGCCGAACTGCTGCAGGATCACTGCAACTCGGTGGACGAGGACGGCCAGTACAACTCGGACTACTGCTGGTATCCGGGCGAGAGCAGGTGGATCGGCATCGCCCGTCCGATGGTGAAATTCTCGCGGTCTCACTACATCTACCGGAAAATCGAAGTCCCGGTCAGCAACGGGACGGTGAAGGCGAAGGGCGTCCTCGAAGCTCAGACGGGTTTTCACTGAGCCTCAGCAGCAGCAGCGGCAGCGCGGTGCCGGATCCCCGCTGTCCGGACCCGTTCTCGTTGGGCGCGAGAAAGGTCCAGCCGATGCGGTACCCGGCGACGGTACGCGTCGGAGACCGCACGTTCGAGGAGGGCACGAACGTGCCCAGGCTGCTGCTGAGGCGCAAATTTCCGGGAGAGCTTCACGTCTTCTGCCCGTTCCGCGAGACGCGGGACGCCGTGCGCTCCGGATCGCTGGACGTCGGAGCGCACCTGATCCCGGCGCTGCGGATCCTGCCGGGGCTGTACGGCTTCGACGCCGCGACGCTGCGGGCCGCGGTCGCCCGCCCGGACGCGTTCACCGTCCTGCTGGCGGTCGTGTACCGGCTTCGGCGGTGCCACGTGCTGATGTCGACGCGGGTCGCGAGCGACGACGCGGGCGAGCGCGCCGAAGGGTACCACCTGCAGCTCTTCGTCGACACGCACCTGGACCTCTGCGAGCGCATGCTGGCGTGCTCGCTGTTCTCGGACGATCGCGTGTCGAACGTCGACGAGAATCCGGACGACCTCAGCAGGAGCGTCGCCGTCCAGCACGAACCCCGGGACGACGCCGTCACCGGTTGCGGCGACCTGCCCGACCTCACGCCGCTGATCGACACCGGGGACATATGGATGGCCGTCAGGCCCAAGACGCGGATCAAGACGATCGTCACCGAGATAGTGCATATCGTCGGCTGCAAGACCTTGCCGCACAAGTGCCTGCTGCGAAACTTCGCGGACATATTGGAGAAGAGCGTCAAGTCGCACCCCGCGCTGTTCGCCCTGATCCGGATGGCCCTGGAGATATCGATGCTGGGCAATTACCCGCACGCCGGGTTCCGCCCCGGGTTCGAGACGCGCATGCGGATACGGAGGAGCTTCGCCGATCGAGCGATCCTCACCGACGACACGCTGCTCGCCTGGATGAAGGACAACGACCAGCTCGTCCTGCTCGCCACGAAGGAGCTCTTCATGTTCATGTCGGAGCAGCAGCTCGCCGTGGACCTGGCGATGCAGGACACGCTCCCGTGGGCGCAGAGCAAGGGTCTCATCGTCGGGTCGATGGACGCGGCGCGCAGCAGCATCGACCGAGATTCCGCGGGGGACGACGGGTTCCGCAAGATCGCCGCGGACCTCAAGCTGGCGCACCAGCAGTCGATGTCGTACATCACCAAACTGAAGAAGGCCAGTTTCGTCGACATCGCCCTCCAGACGATGAAGCGCCGCTTCAAGAAGAAGGAGGAGCCGGACTCGGTCTCGGAGGACGTGCGGACCTGCGAGACGGCCCTCTCGGATCTAAGCGGCGCGGACGACGGCCGGTTCTGCCGCCTGCTGGAACTGATGCAGAGGGTGGTGAACGTCCGCGTGCCCGAGCGTCAGACGCCCTGCTTGGAGCTCGGGTGGCTGAAGTGCTTCGGGATGACGCGCGGGGGCTACGCGCAGATCAGGTTGCTGTATTTCGAGTACGAGACGGACGCCATCGCCGACAACCGGCTTCAGCACCGCATCGCCGACCTGTTCGAGGCCTGTCCGAAGGATTTCTACCTGGCGCACATCTACTTCAACATGATCTGCGACAAGCGCGCCTTCGCGTCCTTCGCGCTGCCGACCGGCTACGCCGAGAACCAGACGCGCGCGCTGCGGGCGTCGCTATGCGTCCCGCCCTGGGAGCCGCTCCCGGAGGACGCCGATCGGTTCTTCTTCTGCTCGACGTGCGAGCAGTGGCTTTCGCCCGTGGTCGAATCGGAGGGGCAGCGCGCGGACGCGAACGAGTACGCCATCGGCATCGAGCAGATCCTCTACGATCACGAAGACGATCGCATGTACTGCGCCAGGCAGAAACCTGCCGCGAGCTTGCGGAAGGCGACGGAGACCGCCGACGGCCCGGGGGCGGCGCACACGATACGGAGGCACAAGGTGAAGAAGCGCTGTTACGACACGGAGGCGGTGTCCGTCTCCATGATCGGAAACTGCCAGAGGCTCGGCAAGAAGTTCTGGGCCCTGTGCGAAGTCTGCGGCAGGGTCACGGCCTGGAGCGGCGCCAACTTCGGGCCGCTCGGCTTCACCTGCGGCAGACACGACGTCCCGCAGCCGAGCGCCGCGCCGCAACCCGCGCCGACGGTGGCAATAGACGCGGACGCCGAAGAAACGCCGTCGGGACGCCGGAGCCGGACGGAGACCGCCGAGAAGACGTGCTACTACTGCGAAGCCGAGCTCGACGGGAAAGGGACCCCTCTGATCGTATTCGACGACGCCCCCCGCCGGCTCCGGTACGTTCACGCCGCCCTCTGCAAGACGCACTTCGACGCGTGCGCGTACCTCCGCGCGCAGAAGCCCGTCGTCTCGAAATCCGTCCTGTTCCGATCCGTGCACGCGGCGACGATGTCCGCCGGCACGCCGTACATGAATCGCAGGGAGAAACGGCACGTCATCGAGATGCTGTCGGCGACGCCATTGGAAAAAATTTGACCGCTTTTTTTTTTTGTTGCGCCCCCCGGGAATCACACATCGAAATGAACGGCACGCTTTTCGACTGGTTCGCCCTCTTCTACTGCGGCGCGGCGGCCGCGTTCCTGCTGCTCTACACCGCCGCGGCCGCGCGCGTATCCAAGAGGGACGTCTTCCACGTCCGCGCGAAGCAGCCCCATCTGATAGCGCTGATGGCCGCAGCGGGCGTCGTGCACGTCGTCGCCACGTTCGTCTGCAACGAACACTTCCCCTGGACGCGCGCGGCGGAACGGCGCTCGTGCGTCGCGTGGAACTACTGGTCGGTGTACGTCGCCGGGCTGTGCCCGTGGTTCGCCGGGATGTTCACGCGGCTCGTGGTGTACGTGGGGATCTTCTCGGCGTCCGTCTCGGATACCTGGGTGAAGCGCGTCCGGCGGCGCAAGGGTCTGTTCGCCGCGATCGTCTTCGTCGGCCCGCTCGCGTCCGTCTGCCTGATCTTCACGGCGACCGGGGCGTCCCGGTTCGACCCTGGGCGAGGTCTGTGCGTCAGCACGCTCGCGTTCAAATTGTCCGTCCTGGCCTGGATCCTGGCGGCTTTCTTTCTGCTGTGCGCTCTCGGCGCGGCGGTCAGGTGGGGCATCCAGCACGACTACTTCAACGAGTTCGACCCGCTGATGGAGACGCTCGTCCTCGGCGGGTTCGTCCTGGCGGCGAACGCCACCGTCGTTCTCACCGACTCGGCGGAGATCCCCGTTCTGAGGGCGATGGTGGCGACGAACATCGCCACCTTGCACGTGTTCACGCTCGTGCGCATCGGCGGCTGGACGCTGATGCGCAGGTTGATCCGCATCGGCGCGCGCCCCCCGGCCTACACCCGCGTTCGGGCGAAGGACCGCGCCGAATCCGTGCCCCTCACGAGCATCACGGAGACGCCGACCGAAGAGGTGCTGGAGGAGTTTCTGGCGCGTTGCCAGGACATCGAAGAAGCGCCGATAACCGTGTACAACACCGTCGACCGGCAGACCGTCGAAGTCCCGCCGGCGCGTTTCGTCCGATGCTACCGTCACATCCAAGCGTGGAAACTGGAGTACGACGACAGCACGTGCGAAGCCAAGCACAACTTGGAGTTGGCGCGCTTCGAGGTCGCCAAACAGTACCTGTTCGACGGCGCCGCCGATTACGTGGCGCCGCCGTCGCAAGAGTTGACGCACGTCACCACCGAGCCGCTTCACCCCGACGTGTTCGATCCGATTTTGAAGTGGATCGTGCGGACGCTGGACCGGGCGTACGGCCGCGATTTCTTGCGCGACGTCGAGCGCGGCGAGGACGGCGGCGTCAAGGACGCGATCGTCGACGGCGGGAACGAGAAGGCCTGCAAACGCATGGCAGAATTCCAGATCGTCGATCCGTCGTCCGACGAGAGCGAGTAAACGACGGGCACACGGGTGCTTTTATTGCGGCGAACGAAAAATAAAAACGCGGTCTGAAAAAAAAACCCCCTCTCTCTCTCGATCGATCGGATCAGGCCACCTCGCCGCGGATTCGCCTCGCCAATTCCATGTCATTCAGAAAGACGGTGACGCGCTTCGCGTGGATGGCGTTGAGGTTGGCGTCTTCGAAGAGCTTAACCAGGTAGGCTTCGGAGGCCTCCTGCAGCGCGTCGATCGCGGATTGCTGGTACCGGTACCCTTTCTCGGTCTCGGTGACTGCCTCCGTCACCTCGCGGACCAGCCGTTGGAACGGCCTCTTGCGAAGGAGCAGCTCGGCCCCTTTCTGGTACTTCCTTATCTCGCGCAGCGCCGCGGTGCCGGGGCGGGCGCGGCGCTTCCGACGTTTCTGCTTCGCCTCGCCGTCCTGTCGCGATTTTTCGCCGAAGGCGCTCTTCTTCGGTTTCTGCTTGGTTCTCGCCATCGTTTCGCGAACTTTTCGAACTGCGTCGGACGCAAGCGTTTATATGCAACCGTTTTACCCAAAAATCGCAATTTTTTTTACGGGAGATTCTGTCTCTCGAAGACGGGGACGCCCTTCGCGATGCGCCGAAACTTGCGCTTGAAGCTCTTCTCCACGAAGAGCAGACGCTTCTCCAATCGGCGCAGACGTCTCTCGCGGGCCCTGCCCTCGCTCCGCAATTTTGACAGCGTCTCCTCGGTGGCGCGGAGCCTCTTTCCCATCTGGATCGCGGTGTCCAGGCACGAGGTATTGACCTGGCTCAGCGTGGCGCGCAGCTGGTCGGCGACCACGTAGTACTGGCACAGATCCGGATGCTCCCACCCGAACCGGTTCAGACGACCCACCAGCCTTCCCAGCTCGCAGAACAGTCCCGATTGCTCCTCGAGCGGACGCGTCCTAGCGAGGAAAGGGAGCACGTGCAGCGGTATCGCTGTGCCCTCGCCGAGCCTCCCGTCGTGGTCGACCGTTTCGACCCTTGGGAACAGGAGCCTAAACGGCACGCTCGGCATCCGCGACTCGTAGGTCTTCTCCGCGACCAAAACGGCGTCCTGAAGCGCCCGGATGATCCATTGGGCTGTAGGAAGAGTATCGGTCGCCCGCGACTCCCCGGCCTTCACGCGGAGATCGAAGACGGTGATCCCGTACACGCGGAAACCTTCCAAGAAATTGATTTCGGGGGGGCGCGGGCCCTCGTATTTGACCTTCTCAGGGATGACCTTGTGGAAGTTGGGTTCGTACCGAGCGTGGAGGCCGCGCCGGTCCTGGTCCACGACGGAGAATTGGAAGAACGGGAACGGTTCGCTCATCGCGTCCGGGGGGCGAAATACGGATCGCGCAAAAATAAATGGCATTTTTTTTTTATTTTTGGTCGAGACCGGGTTTTCATCGGAAATTTTTATTCCGCGAATATAATCGGTATGACCAGGAAACGACTTTTTTCGCACTGTACGAATGGCAATGCTTCAAAAAACAATCCGCTTTCACAAGGAAACAGACAAATGGGGGGAATTGTCCAACTTTTGGAAAGTCCAGCAACCCATCCGCTGGAAAGGAAAGCAGTACGCAACAAGCGAACATCTGTACCAAAGCAGGAAGTTCATCTACGACGGAGCGGACAGCAGCACGCGCGCCTACGCAGACATTGTTCGGGCGGCGAAGACACCGTATATGGCGAAGCTGCTCTCACGCATGGAGCTGTCTCGTGCTCGTTTCCCCTGGCAAGAGCCCGTCGTCAAACTAATCGCGGAGCACAAGGGGACAGCGATTCCATGTCCGGACTGGGAGAAGTCTCGCTTGGATGTGATGCTGCAGGTGCTTCGTGTCAAATTCGCTCACGATGAACAATGCCACCGCACGCTGCTGTCGACCGAAGGTTCCCTCCTCGCCGAACACACGCCAACGGACAAGTTCTGGGCGGATGGCGGGGGCGGGGGCGGGGAGAACCATCTCGGGCGATCGCTGATGCGCATCAGGGAGGAAATTCTGGTGGAGCAGATGGCAGAAGCGGGCAGCTTGTTCGACGATGACGACGGCAATGGAAAACGAAAGACCAGCGGTGAAACGGAATCATATTGTACTACGAAGAAACAACGGAAGAATTAAAATGTTGAATAAAAGAAAGTCTCCTTGCGGTTTGAACCAACCGTCGCAACAAATATCATGGGCGCAGAACCCAGTCGCGAAGTAGCCGGCTACGGCTGCTCGAGGAACGAAGCCACGCGTTCTCTCGATGCTTCTCTCCTATTCCACCACGACGTGCAGCTCGAAGAAGAAACTCGAACCGGTTTCTATTTCGCGCGCACAAGAGACGGAGGCCGGCGCTACGTTTATACCTCGAGGTGCAACGGATCCTTCCGAGCCTACCTCAAGTAGGAGCAGACCGACCGCGTCACTTCGGTCCGCGCGCGGACTTGGATTTCTTCTCCGTCAGCGTTCGCAACGCGAGCGGCGAGGCGTCGAACAGCTTGCGGTCGCTCGCCGAGACCAGCCCCACGAGGTCGTCGACGTCGAGCGTGTTCACGGAGTGGTGACGCAGCAGACCCGCCCTCTGCAGCGCCGCGTGCACGAACGAGGCGCACCACCACCGCTCGCCGGTGGAGATTGGGGGCCAGACCACCAGCCTCCAGCTCGCCGCGACGAAATCGTACGGTTTGCCCACCTGCGCCTCGCAGAACGCGAGCGCGCTGTCGTACTGCCGTCGCGTCACCGCGAGGTACACCCAGGCGTACGAAGGGTTCGAGAAGGTGCGCTGCTGCCGCACGACGCCCTTGTCCCCGAAGACCCCGTACGCTCGACACGCGAGCTCGTCGGCGTCGGACGGGAACACGATCTCGCAGTGCGTGTGCGTCTGCTTGCCGTGGTACGCCGACAGCATCGCTCGCGTCGGGGAACAGCGGCACCCCTCGTTCGAACGTCGGCGGTGCCTGTCGGCGTTGACCTCCTTCTCCTTCTCCGCGAGCACGTACGCGAAGCCGACGATTTTCAAACCGGACGAGCGCTGAACTTCCATCGAACTTCTCGGGGGGAGCGGCGCCCCCGGGAGAAAAAAAATGTGTTAAATATTTTGCGCCGACCGCCCGCCCTCGGGGAAACAATTGTTTGCGTGCGCGCGCGAACATGGATATCACCGTTCCGCCGTCGCTGTCCGTCGTGAAATCGGCTGGGGTTTTCCCGCACGTTCCTTCCAGCGCCGAAGGGATCGCTGCGCTCGAGGAGGGGACCGAACAAGATCTGAGGAGCAGCTACTGCTGCGTGCTGAAAGGACCCGCCGGTGGACCGAGGGACCGCAAAGCGAACGTGTTTCATTTCTACTGGACACTGCCCGAAGGAACGGATGCCCCGCGTTTCCGTCCCATTCCCGACGATCTCCTGCGATACTTTCACAAGGATTTCGAGAAGTCCGCGGCTTACCGACTGGCCAAGAAGAAGCCGTATGCGAGCGCGTCGTCGCAGCGGGTCTCCGAGCGATTCGACCCGAGGTTCATCCGGTGGAAGAAGCAGGCGAGTCAGACGTCGTCCGAGCCGGATCGAAGGCCGAAATCGGCCGTTCGCCCGAAGCAGGCCGCGAATCGAAGGCCGAAATCGGCCGTTCACCCGGACCACCTGAAACAAGCCGAGACGCTTTTGGGCGACCCCGACCCCGCGTCGGACGTGCGCAGTTTCGTGACGAACGTCTGCCAGGTACCGGCCGTGAGCCGCGACGCGATGATAGAGACGTCGCATTTCTCGGGGCTCGGTTTCTTCAAGCAGCGTTTCGACGGCCCGATCGATGTCGCGTCTGTTTCGGTTGAGGCGGACCGTTCCGGCCTTATCTCCGAGTGCATTGCTACCATGGAGCGCACCCTCGCCAAGCTGAAGACGGCGGTCGCCGATCCCCCGGGCGACGTTCCCTCGGGCTGACATTTTTTTTCTTTTTTTTTTGTGGACACTTTTCTTTTTCGACGGGCCTTTGCGTCGACGCAATAAAATCGAGCGGGCGATTACGATGTTGTCAGAGTCGATGGCGTCCCAAATATATTGCTACATGGAGAAAAACAACGGTCGGGCGGCCCAGCGAGAACGCTGCACCACGTCGTCCGAGGTGGACGCGCTGGTGCGTCGCTGGCGGGATCGCAGGGCACGCATGTACGGTCTGGCGAACGTCGATCTCGGGCACCGGTGCAGCTACCCGGGCTGCGTAGAAACCGGATGCATCGAAACGGTCGACGAGAAGCGCGGGCTCTACGGGTGCATCCTCGGCGGGACGTACCACGTGTGCAAGGCGGACACCGAGACGTGCAAGTTGACGACGATCAGCGAAGACGGTTTCGTGTGCTCGTTCTCGGGTGCGCACCTCTCCGCGATGATCGCGGAGAACTTGTACGGGCGAGCCAAGACGAGTGATTGCGGGTATACCCTGTCCGACGCGGACGACGAAGGCGAGCGGACCAACGAATTGGGGCGGGCTGGGAACTTTCGGTCGTCGGACGGGCCCGTCCGACCGAACCGCTCGACCTTCGCGCCTCAGAACCTCCAGCAGGACATCGACGTCGTCGTGGCGGACCTGCTGTTCAACGCCGACGAGCGGAGCAGGGTGGACAAGCTCCGCACCGAGCAGCTGTCCAGCGGAACCGCCGAGACCGTCGTGAAGTACTACCGGAGGAAGCGGCGGGAGCGCGAGATGCCCGAGATTCAGGAACTGGACGCGCTCCGGTTCGCCGCTTCTAACAAGAGGATGAGGACCGTCCCCGTCCGTCACGACGGACCGTTGCGAAGCTACTACACCGGCCTGCTCACGCTGTTCTGGCACGCCATGCAGCGGACGCGTTTCTTCGAGGAGAACCGATCTCAGTTTCACCCGAAACAGCACGCCATCGGCGCCCTGTACACGTTGCAGACGCGGCTGTGCGTCGGGGACGCAGAGACGCGCGTCCGCGAGATCGTCGGGGCGGACGGGTTCTTGGCGGGGGCGCTCCCCAACCGGAACGACCTGAGCCTGTGGCAATCCTGCCACCCCAAACGTTGGTCTTACAATAAATCGGACGTGACCAAGGGGAGGAACAACATGAAGAGGTGCCTGAACGAGCTGCTGTCCGACGAAGCCAACCGGGACCTGCTGGACCGCATCGAAGCTTTCGCCCGATCGAGGCCGGCGGCCCCAGCCTTCTATATATAGAAGGCTCGCCCGCCGCCGCGTCCGACGGCGGTTGGATCGACCCCGACCCAACCCGATGGCGGGGGAGGAGGGCGAGGTTGTATTCTGCTACCTGATGATCAACTACAGGGTGGAGTCGAAGATCAACACGTTCATAGACACCAGCGTGCACCCGTTCCGCACGGTCGAGGAGCACAACAAGGGTTCGACGGAACGCGCGAACGGCACTCGCTCCGCGGCGCCCAACTGGGAACTCAGCGTCATCCTGGGTCCGTTCCGCTCGGAATCGGACGCCGACGCCGTGGCAACGCGGTGGAGGAATAACCGCGGGATAGGATCGAGGCGAGAGCGGGGCATCGACATCGCCAGAGAGAAGGGCGTGATCTGCTGGGACCGCGAGGCCCCGGCCGAAGATCCCGGCGGAAAAAAGGCGGGAAAATTGCGACAATAAACAACCATTATATTTTCCTTCTCGGGGGTCGACAGGAGAAAGAAAAAAAAAGAGCGGCGCATCGATCGATGCGCCGTCACATCCTGTCTCAGTTCGATTGCCCAGAGACCAGCGACGTTGAGATCCACGTCAAGTCGGTGGAAGCGCCGGAGGGCGCCGATGCGAGCGCGTTCCGGTTGCACAAGATCGTGCTCACGCAGTCCGATTTTTTCGCCAAGCTGCTGCGACGCGACGGCGGCTTCGCGGAATCCGGAGATAGCCACGTCAGCGTCGCGCTGCACGAGGAGGGTTGGATAGACGAGGATGCGCTGCGCGCGTTCTTCGGGGCGTTCTACGTCGAGGATTTTTCGGCGGACGAGGCGATCGCCGGGCGCCCGCTGGAGATGCATTTCCTGTCGGATCGCGTCGGCTTCCACCGCCTGAGGGCGCACTGCGACGAAGCCGTCTCCGCGGCGATCGGTCGCCGGACCGTGGCGGACGTGCTGAAGTACTGCTCGTCGTACGGCTTCTTCGACACGGAGATGTTCGTCGCGTGCGTGCAGTGGATGAAGCTTTTCTTCTTCGCGGAGATGCGCCTGACCGACGATTCCTGGTTGCGCGGCCTCCGCAATCCGGCGGTGGTGTCGGAGATCCTGCTGGCGCCCGAGACTTTTCGCGGCGGAGCGGATCGCGACGAACTGCTCCGGACGCACCGACGATTGGGCGCGGGACCGGCGCCGAGTCCGGTCCTTCCGCACCGCTTCGAGTACTTCTTCCCCGCGACCCCGTGCAGGCGGACGGCCACGAGCCGGTGCGAGCGCTTTCCGGTGAAGCGATTCGACCTGACGGGCGAACCGCGGCTGGAGGGCAAACGCGTCGAGACCTACCTGTGCCGCGAGGCGGGCGGCGGAGCCCCGTGGCTCTCGTTCTGCCTGTGCACGTCAGGCGGTCGGAAGCGGGGGGATCGGGTGACGTGCATCTTGGAAGCCGTCGTGCACGCGATCACCCGGCGAGGCACCACGACTACCTCCCATCGGAAGTGCATCGGCTCCGATCACTTGCGCGTGGATCTGAAGGGCGTGATCAAGAAGAAGGCGATGCGGGACGCCTTTTCGCTATCCCGCCGCCGCGTCCTCGTGGCTTTTTCCGTCGAATTCGACCTGCGACCGGTCCCGATCCCGATCCCTACCCACTTGTACAGCCGCACGTAAAATAAACCCTGCGGACGAAGCGGACGGGGAGGGCGCGCAGCTCCCTCTTCGCCGCATCGTCCATCTTGCACCACGGCGTCCTCTCCGCGGGAGAACCGGACGGCGGTCTGTCGGTCGCGAAGACGATCGCGGCGAACAGGTAGCGCCGCTCGTCCAGCTCCGCGACCAGCGTCAGGTGATTGGCGACCCGCTCGACGGAAACGCGGTAACACCCGGCCGTCCCGAACGCGCCGTCCACGAATTGGCCCAGCGCCCCCGCGGGCAGGAGCGCCCGCGCGGAGCACCTCGCGATCCGCGGGAGCAAGAAGTTCTCCACGCGGTCGTAGGCCTCGAGGCGGAAGAGCGCGCACGCCGCACGGTCGTCCAACGCGTCCGCGGGCGGCACGGGCGGTCCCCGCTCGTGGAAGTGGTTCGGCGGCAGCCGCGCGGCGGCGTCGTCCGGCGGACCGTCCCCGTCTCCGTCTCCGTCTCTCTTCTGCATGATGCCCTTCATATCGTCCAGCATGTTCTCGTACCGCCGCTGCGTCTGCTCCGGGAGAGCGCGGTAGGGGATCGGGGGCTCGCGACCGACGGTCGAGTCCTCGTACAGATCGTCGAAGGAGAGCCCCTGCAGGATGGACGGATCCACGGCGGCGCCGTCCGGCGCGTCCTCGTCCCAAAGGTGCGCGCGTTCCTGCGCGAGGCGTTTCCGCGGTCTGCGGGACTCCATCTGCACGCGCAAAAAAGCCCCGGGCGTATATAAGCCGCGGGGCCAAAAACCCGGGGAAGATGGCGGGCAGGGTCGCGTTCCGCGGCAGCTGCCACCCGACGGCGCAGCCGCCGTCCTACGACGGCACGATGATGACGCGCGATCGGATGGACAAAGCGATACTGCGATTGCAGGGCACGCCGGTCCTATACAACCACGGGCAGGTCGTGAGCTCGCCGATCGGCGAGATCACGCGGGCGTACACGGACGACCGGGAGCGGCTCATCGTCGAGGGATGGATCGACCGGACGTCCGCGGGGGGGATCGACGCGGTGCGGCGCATGCGAGACGGTACCATCACGGGCCTGTCGCTCGGGATGCAGCACGACGTAGCCTACACCCGGGAGGGGCCGCGGGTGGTCGACAGCGTCATCGACGAGGTGTCGATCACGGAGGACCCCGATCTTCCGCACACGGAGTTGCAGCACGTCGGCCCCGACTCGAGCCGGTGGAAGCTGGCGCAGCGCGGCATCATCCTCGGCATGGAGAACGTCAGATTAAAAACGGCCAATTATAAAACCCTCCGCCGGCTCTGCGGAAGTATCGGACGCGCCTACGAGAACGAACGAAGCACAACGATGTCCGACACGAAGCAGGCCCCCGCCCAGACGACGACGGCGACGCCCCCGGCAGCGGCGAAACCGACCAGCGAATTGACCGAAGAGGAGCTGCAGAGCGAAGTCGCCGCGGCGACCGGGGAGAACGAGCAGCACCAACTGCAGGGGACCGAGCTCGCGAAGCTCGAGGACATGATGAAAAAGGACCCCGAGAAGTTCATGCGCATGGTAAAAAGCGCGCAGAGCACGCAGGCCGCCCAGCAAGAAAAGATGGAGAAAGATTCGACCGAGCTGCTGGACTACGTCACCCAGCTGTTCGCGCTGAGCGGGAACAAGGCGCCGGAGCAGATCGTCGAGCTCATCACCAACGGGCACAAGGAGCCGGAGATGTACGAACCGATGCACCAGCTGATATCGACGGCCGCGAGCGCCGCCGCCGATTCCAAGGTGAAGCAGTCGGAAGTCGAAAAGAACTACCAGACTATGAAAGCCGATTACGAGGGCAAGCTCACCGAAGAGAAGAGGAAGGTGGACGTCCTGAACGAGCAGCGGCAGAGAGGAAATAAGCTCAACGCGATGAAGAGGACGATGGATGACGGCGCACCCGCGGACGCGCCCGCGAGCAAGAAGGGGAAACCGTCCGAGGAACTCCGGATGGTCCCCGAAAAGAACGCCCACGTGACGATGCCCGTGCTGCCCAAGTACCGGGAGTACCTCGCCGAACAAGGTGGCTACCTGAAGCAACTGGCCGAGGGGATGGGGAGGTTGACCGAGGAAGTGAACCCCAAGCAATGAGCGACATCCGCCGTTCAATCCCGTTTAGTTATTTGTTGCGCCCGTCGAGAATAAAACATACGTCGGGACCATGAATTGGGAGGTCTGCAGGCGGGCCGACCCGTCCGCGCTGCGTCTGTGGAACGGCGCGAGGCCGGACGCGCGGCGACCCGCCTTCTGGCTGCTGTACGGGCGCCTGTCGCGGGAGCTGTCGCGAGAGCTCGCGCGGCGGCCGCCGGATCTGTTCCGTCGCCGGCTCGTCGTCCTGGAGCTCGCGGCGCTGAGGCCGTCGGTCGCGGATCGGGACGCGTTCTCCGCGGCGTTCCTCGACTCGCTGCTGATCTCCTCGTTGGATCCCGTCCCGTGGGCCGAACCCGTCGATGAGACCGTCCCAGGATTCGTCCGACCGCTCCCGCTCGCCCTGTTCTCATCCGCCGCGGGAAACGCGGTGATGCCGCGGAACGTGGCCAACTCGTGCTTCTGCGACTCGGTGATCGTGGCGATGTTCCTGGCCACCGACGCCTACGATCGCCACCTGTCCGAGGAGCCGTTCCTCCTCCCGTGGAGAGACTCGCCGGGGGGCGTGCCGCACCCCGCGCCCGAGTGGTTGCGAGAGACGGTCCCCGTCGTGGAGAATTCGCTGTGCTACCAGAAGAATGCGGAAGCGTTGGGCCTGAACTCCGATCCCCCCGCCGCCACGCCCGAGGAAGTGAAACAGTTCACGCTGGAATCGATCCGAAAGCTGCAGGGCACCCTGCGCGATCTCGTCGTCAACGTGATGCGCGTCCGCGTGTCGGACCGCGAGCAGTACCTCGGCGCGCAGGAGACGATCGGTCTGGCGATCGAAAATTTCCGCGAGACGCTGTCGCAGGAATGCGGCGGGGGAGAAGGCGTCGCCGGACAGGAGGACGCGGTGGAGTTCTACGAGCACATCCTACAGGCGGGAGGATGGCTTCCGCTGCACTCCGTAACGTTCAGAACGGTGAAAAAAACGACGTACGTCGACAGGGACGCGAGCAGGAACCTGTTCGCGTCGCTGATTCCGACCTACTCCGTCCACGTCGACCTGCGCGCGGCGCTGCGGACGCGGCTCGGGGAGCGCCGCGCCCCGCTCCAGGAACTGATCGACGCCGCTTTCCGTCCGGTGCTGTCGACGGACGTCATCACGCCGAAGAGGGACACAGGCGTGTTCGAGGCGGCTTACGAGCAGGACCCGCGCTTGCGGGAAAACGTCGCGAAGTACCCGGATACGACCGAGTTCGAGCTCTCGTTCGAGACGACGGAGGAGATCGCGCGTCTGCCGGACGACGTGTTGGTGTTCGTCGTGGACCGGTTCGCGTTGGAGGAGGGGGAGATGCGCCGCGTCGCGACGGAGGTCGATCTGCCGCGAGACGGGGTCGTGCGGTTCCGCGGGTCCGTCGATTACTCGCTGATCGCCGTCGTCTGTCGCATCGGAGACACGCCGCAGGGAGCGCACTACTTCCTGTACTTCCGTCGCGGCGATCGGTGGTATCGCTACGACGACACGGTGACCAGCCCGGAGGAGCCGGCCCGCTCCGTGCGCCTGACCGACGAGGCGGTCCGGAAAGAGATCGAGGAGACCGGGACGATTTTTTGGGCAAAAAAGATCGCAAATTGAGGGGCCCACGCGGGTGCGGGAGGGGGCATTCGCGGAGATGTCGGACTCGGGACGCATCGGAACGATCGCGCTCGGCGTCCACTGGACGGGCGCCGTCATGCTGGCGGCGGGGCTTCTCGCGTTGGATTGCGCGAGCATCGGGAAGTCCAAGAACCTGCTGACGGTGTCCCTGCTGCTCAGCGTGATCGGCATATCGCTGTACTTCGTCCGCAATTCGCTCGAGCGTTACGCCGCCGCGCACCGCTCCGTCTACAAGTTCCTGCTGGGGGCGTGCCTGGTCTTCGTCGCGTTCGTCCTGATCGCCGGATCCGTGTGCGTGCAGTGCGACGGCACCCTGTTCGTGATGACCTCCTCCGCGGTCTGGATCGCGCTGGCGATCGCGCTGATCGTGGCCTGCTGTTCTCGCCGCAAGAAGCCCCCGCCAGACCCCGTTTTCTTCCCATTGGGGACGCGCGGCGACATCGAGGACAAGAATAAGAAGAAAACGAGCCCCCCACACGACAACTTCGTCGTCGAGCTGGAAGACGACGAGGACGACGACAAATGACCCCCTCCCGGATCCCTATGTATTTGCACCGAACGCGCTTTAAAACATTCCGAATATATACGATCCGAAGGACGCGATGCGGTAACGTTCGCTTCCGGCACCATGCATTCAGGCCGCAGAGACGTGGGGCGCATGACGTATACCGAGGTTGATGAGATAGACCCTGTAACCGGCGAAAAAACCGGCAAAAAAACCAGACGCCTGAACCAGAGGAGCCAGCTCTTGCTAGTGTGCATCTGCTGCTTCTGCTGCTTGCCGCTGGTCATACTGGGGGTCGTGGGGTTCGCGCGCGAGCTCAACTTGAGGAGGGCGCTTGACGAGCACAGGTACTCCGTCGATATGGACGGGTGCAAGGAGAGGCCGCTCGGAGGCGGGAACCCCGCGAGCTGCCCCGGGGATCCCAACGGCAGCGGCTTCGGCGTCGTGATCGTCGAGACGAGGGGCAAGGAGGAGGTGTGCGTGGACATCATCGTCGATTTTGTCGGCGCGGCTACGGGTCTCCACATCCACGGACCGCTGACGGTGACGGATCCGCAGGTCGCCGCCATCTTCGTGCCGGAGGACGGCAGCAGCTTCGACATCGTCCCGATCGAAACGGCGACCGGCGAACGCTACAAGTCGTGCCGACGCGTGAGCGACAACGTGGCGAAGGCCATCGTCGATAACCCGCACCTGTTCTACGCGAACTTCCACACCGCGGCGTTCCCCAACGGGGCGCTCCGCGATTCCCTGGGAAACGGGCAGCGCAAGAACACCTGATCCCGATTTTATTTCTCCCCTTTGCAACATTCACCGGTTTAAGAATAGAAGCGCGTTTTTACGCACAGATGAGACACGGGTGCGCCTCGTCGGTCGCGTGTAAAAACGACGAGCCGGCGAACAAATTTTTTTATTTCTTCGCGCTCGGGCCTGCGACCCGTATCGCCAACCCAGGACCGCTCTCGTCGTAAACGATGTCTTGCGGATCCTTCACTTTGTCCATAACTAAAAGCGTGAGATGCGCCCGGATGCTGGACCACATTTCGTCTGGAAATGTGAAGTGTTGCACTCGGAGGCGTTCGTCTTCGATGAAAAAACAGTACCCTTCTTCCAGTATACACCCCTCCGCGCACCCCGTTTCCGGGTCGTCCAACGGCCACATTTTCAAGATCACCGCGTCGTTCACTCGCGTTGTTTCGAACCGTCGACCGCATCTGACGTCGCGCAGCATTCTCACGTGTTCCGAATGTCCGGAGAGCCAGTCGCAGCCGACGGTAAACAGGACCGACGCGTTCTCCGGACGGAGGATCCATCGGAAATCTCCGTCCAGAGAGACCGGCAAACGGTGGGTCTGCGCCCACCAGGTCCACGGAGGATCGGCGCCGTTCTTCGCGTCCCGTAGACGAGTCTCGCCAACGATGAGGAGCTCGGCCTTCTTCCAGAAGTCGCGTTCTCTCGACACGTCCCTCCAACGCGCGCACACCCGCGCGACCACGAGCAGCTCGTGGAGGGCGAGGTACCCGAACACCGTGCGGAGCATGTCGTGCGGCAGCTGCTCGATGTCGCGCTTGGCGATCTTGCGGGACGTCCACCCGTCCTCGCCCCGCGGTCGTTTATTCATTGGTGTTACGCCGGCGATCGAAGGGGAAAACGACGAACGGCGAGCGAAGTTTCGAATAAAAATTCGGGCGATTTTTTTTTATTTCGAGCTCGGATCGACGATCCGTATCGCCAGCCCAGGGCCGCTCTCGTCGTAGACGACGTCCAGCGGATCCGTTGCTTTCTCCACGCGCAGGGGCCTCCACAAACAATCCGAGGAAGTGTGCTTCGTTTTGTTGACAGGAGGATCGTCGGCGGAGAAGGTCAAATGTCTAGCTCGGAGGCAATTCTTCGCGAAAAAAAAATCCACTCCTTCCTCGGCAAAATAATAAGCGTCGGACCACCCCCGTGGCGCCGGCCGCGTTTTCATGACCACGGCTCCCGCTACCCCCTTGGGTTTCCAGTTGCCGCCCGCATCTGGCCAACTAAATTGTAAATCGTAGATGATCTTTTCCTTGCGCAGCGAACGCGCGGAAAACCGGTCGCGGGCGACGGCCCGCAGGATCGGTTCGTTTCCCCCTTCGCGGATCCATCGGAAATCTCCGTCGAGGGAAGACGGCAAACGGTGGATGCGCGCCCACCAGCTCCATGCAGGATCGTAGTACGGGTCCTGCGGGACGCGGAGAACGCCGACCTTTTCGCGAAGGAGGACGGCCCTTTTCCAGAGGGCAGGATCCCGCGAAACGTTCATCCAGCGTTTGCACACTCGCGCGACCACGAGCAACTCGTAGAGGGCGAGGTACCCGAACGCCGTGCAGAGCATCTCGTCCGGGAGTTGCCCGACATCGTGCTTGGCGATCTTGCGGGACGCGAGCCCGTCTTCTTCCCGCGGTCGTTTGTTCATCTGCGGCGTTCGCGAATTTTTAAAAAAAAATGCGAAACGCGCGTAGAACTTCGACGAAATAAGCCGAAATAAAAAGAGACGGGTTTCGGTCGCGCGACGATCGCCGCCTTTTTTTTTTTTTTTTTTTTTTATAACAAATCGAGACGCCCTTCGCCTACCCCCATCTTAAGTAAACGTGCAGGTAGGTGACCTTCGCAGAAATCTTCTCGAAATCCGCGCGGAAGTGCGGGGAGATGCCCTGCGGATCCGACGAGGGCAGACTTTTCTTTACCGCGGCGGCGGCGAGCATCGTGTACATCGGCTCTTTCTTCTTCCAGATCGCCCAGAAATCTTCCGCGTGTTCCGGTGCTTCGAGCAGGAACGTCGATAGAGTTATCACCTCGTCTTTCCATTGCAACGGGGGGCCGTCGTCTCCCGACGCTATCAGCGACAGAGAGTCGATTGCCGGATGGGTGCCGCTGATGACCGCCCCGTAATCTTCCATGTGTTTCGGCGCTTCGATCAGGAAACCCGTTACCTCCAGTAGCTTGGATAGCAACGGGGGGCCTTCGTCTCCCGGCGTAAACAGCGACAGAAGCTCATCTGCGGATGGCGGATGGCGGTCGCAGATGAGCCCGTGCGCCGTCTCGGGGATGTCGACCTCTTCTTTGCATTCCTGCAGGATGTAGTGGGGAGCCAGGCGTTGCTTCACGGCATCAAGTAGGCATGCCGTCAAGACGCTCAGACTTATGTAGGGGGCCGGCGCGGCCTGCGGCGGCCCCTCGCTGATATCGCAGTCCGGCATTCGAGCGTGTGTTTTCGCGGTACGAGTCGAACCTCAACCGAAAATAGAAATAAGAATAAAACACACAAAATGTGGGCAGCGCTCGCTCCTCGATTTCATCGCCATACGATCGCATAGCACAAAATAGCGAAAGGAGCGGTTTCCGATCGGGCGGCGATCGCCACCCTTTTTATAACAAATCGAGACGCCCTTCGCCTACCACCACTTCAAGTGAAAGCCCAGGTGGGTGAGCTTGCTGACGACGTCCGACACGAGTCCCACACTGCAATGCACGGAGACAGTTGTCGCG
>SDBT01001942.1_pt1 | contig 37114 bp, 65 predicted proteins | sample 2277101 | NCBI WGS metagenome assembly SDBT01 (sample SAMN10404973, study PRJNA504765) | marine sediment metagenome | isolation source: marine sediment core GS10_PC15, 103 cmbsf | place: Arctic Ocean: Southern Knipovich Ridge | collected 2010 | reverse complement strand
TACTTTTACTTATATTGATAAATAATGCCATTATACTCTATTATTAAAATATTTTGACCAATAATTTCTATTTTGATTTGTTTTTACATGACAACTTCTACAAAGTGTTATTAAGTTATCAGGATTACAATTCTTTTTATCATAATCTATGTGGTGACAATCTAATGATGGTTCTTTTCCACAAATCTGGCAAATATATTTATCTCGTTCTCTAATGCTTCTTCTTAATGTTTTTGTCCAATCTACTGAATATGGTTCAAAAGATTTACCTCCATTCCATAAATAGCTTTTTTCTCCTTTCATTGATTCACTTATTTTTATTTTATGTTCTGGAGTAAGTTTTTTACCTATTTGACCATTACGCATATTGATTCTAGCTTTCTTGCTCATTTTTTTACCTAACCAATAACTTGGTTGTAAGTTTTTTAAAGCTTTCAATTTACTTTCCTTACTTTTATAAACTTGTTTTCCATTACGAGATAAAACTCTTTTCTCAACATGTTCTCTTGTTTGTTTTTGTCCTTTTTTAAACATATACCTATATTATAGCACTAAATACGATGCTCTACTTTTAATATTTCATTCGTTTGTGGTGTCTTTGAAGTCAATGTTATTGTTTTCCCGCTGATAGTATAATCATCTGTTAAACTCTGTAATGCTCCACCCAACCATACTTTCAAAGAAGCAGTTGGATTTGGTGTTTTCAATAATACAAAGTCTGTGTTTGAACCATTTATAGTTCCAGATGGAATATAAGGGTCAAGAATAAATCTATCCATTGAAATCTTACTTACTCCACCACCGATGAAAGTCTTGCCAACATTTCTCTTACTCATCTCCTCGTCTAATCCTCTAATAGATTTCCAATCAATTCTTTGGTCTCCTACGAGTTTCTCTAGCTTATTTCTAAGCATTTCTGCAGTATCTAATATGGTTTCTTTTTGTTCAGGGATTAGTTTTAATACCTTTTCAACTATCTTATTTTCATCTGCGTCTAGGCCGTTTCTTATCTTACTTAATTTATCATTGATAAGATTCATTCCTGCCTGTTGGTCTCTCAATGCTTTATCTACCATAGTTCTTACTTCCTTTATTGCCCCAGAAACATCTGTCTTTGTAGATGAAGTTAGTTTTGTTTCCAAGTTATTAAATAAATCATTAAGATTTTCTACTGCCATTTCATTCTTTTTATCAATAGCTTTAGTGGTTTTAGTAACAAAAGTTATTACATTTTTAAATGATTTCAAAAACTCCTCACTAGTAATACTCTTTGAGTTCATCAAAGATAACATTCTCTGTAAACTTATTATATTTTCTTGTGATAGTTCTGGCATAATGTTTAATATTTATTGTTTCCAAATACGATTCCAAGTAAAGAAATGAATCCTATTATTGCTAAAAAATCAATTATTATATTCATATTATATAACTTGGTTAATTTCTTCTTCTGATATTTTCCCCGACCTAAAATCTTTAAATAGTTCTAATGCTCTCTTTTTTGTTATTGTCCCAGACCTCAACATTCTACCTAATGTATTTCCAACCCTTGTATAAATAGTATGTTGTTCAACAGAAACTAATTCTAAATTATCTTTATTGTTTGAGCCACCAAGTTGTAATGGTATTATATGGTCAATTTGCATATCAGTATCACTTCCAAATAGTTTCTTTTCACTTTCGGTAATTCTTTCAACTATAATAGTCCCAGCATCTATTCTTCTTATCTTCTGGCCAGTAAATATTCTATTAAAAGCAGTAAATGGGTCAGTTCCTATTGCCTTGGCATAAAGAACAATAGTATCTATCACACTTGATTCTTTTATTTCTTCATTCTCTGAAACTTGCGGAACATTCTCTGGAGCATCTTTAAGTTCTAATTCTACTCCACTTTCACTAAACTCAATATATCTATTATAAACAGTTCTTGTTAATAACTTTCCTTCTTTTAATTCTGAAAGTTTATTTTTTAACTCTTGGCCACTCAATCCTTCTGTTAAATCTAATGCCATTTTTGCTCTTGCAATCGTATGTGCTTCATCTACAAAATCACTTATTGTATCTGCCTTTAAATCATTTGCTAACTTTTTATATTTCTCACTATTAAATAAGTTTCCCAATTTATTGTTTATTATCTCTCCACTATTTTTCCATAAAATAGTATTTTGTTCTGGTGTTAATGCTGGATAACCTTTTCTATCTCCAAGCATTGATGGTGTAGCCTTATAACCAATATCAAATAATCTTCTTAATTCTTCGGTAACCTCAGTAGATAAATCAGTAGATGGTCTTGATGGATCTGCTATTGTCTCTGCTATATTCCCTGGTCTTGCTTTTTCTCTACCCAATATATCAATTTTAGGTTCTAATGTTTGTCTTAACCCAGGAATTCTCGATTTTATTTTATCAAAAAATCCCTCAGTTCTTCGGTCTACTTCATCAAATGCTCTTGTTAAATCACTAAACAAAGTTGGTATTGTTGATGCTATAAAACTTGATAACCAACCAGTGAGAAATCTTTCTGGATCACTTAATGCTTCCATTAGTTGATTCACCCCTTGTAAAAATGTTTGGTCTTTTAATGATTTAATTCCAGCTAATGTAGACTGAGACATTGCTTCTGCTAAACTTCCAGTTTCATCAAGAACTCTTTGAAATTCAGCTCCAGCTAATAATGTAAATCCACCTGGACCTAAAACATTCACATTTCTATATTTATCTCCTATTTTAATTGAATTAGGTATTCTTCCCTCTGCCTTCCAAAGTTCTCTTTCTTTTTCATTATCTGGGAATTCAACATTTACCATACCTTTTTTGTAAAGTTCAGCACCAAGAAACATTATTCCAGTTCCAGTTAATCCTCTACCCATAGCCTGAGCAAACATTCTTTGATCAAATCTACCCTTTCCTATATTTTGAACTATTGCTTTTACTATCCCAACAGGACTATAGTTTATAAACTGATTAGCCACAGAGGCTGGTGTTCTACCAAATGGAACTACAATCATACCTGCCCCACCACCAATATTCTGAATACCTTTCGCTATATTTCCTAATGTTGTCTTGTTCTGAAAAACTGCTATTTCTCCATCAGCAACTGCATAATTTAACATATTGTCTGTTGGATTTTCTACTAAATTATCTATAAACTTTTTAGCTTCAACTCCTCTTAATCCTTTATTTTTAGCTTGAGCTATTGCTTGACTTTGGATAGAACGAGCTTTTGCCCCATAATAAAATGGTTGATCTTCTGCTCCCATCAATCTAAATATTGTTTCTTCGTATGTTTGAGCAGATTGAGCAAACTTGTTATTTCCGAATTTGACTCTCCTATAATCTAATTTTGCCCCAACATTTCTTTCGTCAAACCCTGTTTTTAAATATCTCCAACCTTTATCAAATCCTTCCTGAGTTCCTTGTTTAAACTTAATCCCAGTTAATCCAATAGTTCTTTTTTTAGAAAACAAAGAAGCTACACTATCTACGGCAACTGCCGGAACATCTTTTACTACCTCTGAAAATCCATGAAATAAATTAGAAAGAGTATTTAATCCACTTGTTTTAACCCCAGTAAGTAATCCAGCCCTCCAAACAGCTATCAATTTATCCATTAAAGTAGATGGAATAATGTCTGAAATTTTATCAGTTAATTTCTTAAAAGCCATTGCCTTATCAATTCCATCAGGCATATTTTGGATTCTTTTAGATTCTGTCAGTATGTCAGACGATTGAGATACAGTTAATTGAGGTATCTTTTTTCTCAATATATTTTTACCAGTTCCCAATATCCCTCTTTCTATAACTTCGTTATATCTATTTATTTCTTTAGCCGCAAACCTTAACATTCCTTCTGGAGTTAATCTTCCTAAGATAGATGCAGCTTGAATTGCTTTACCTTGTTCTGTTAAATTCTTTGCAGTTATATGTGCCAATTCTCCAGCCTTATCATACATGGCTGTTTTTACGGCTTGGCTAGTAGATTTTATAGCTTCGTCATTGTAATGTTTTAATAACTCGGAAGCTGTAGCCACTCCTACATCATCTGTTCTTGTCTTGGCTATATTTTCTGCTGAAGCTAAATTAAGTTTGACTTCGTTTCTTGCTTTAATAGCTAATATATCAGTATCTCTTGGAATATATTGACCTGCTACTTTAAATTTAGTTTTTCCTGCTATTTCTGTTGCTTCTCCAACTTCTTTAAATCTCTTCACTTCTGCTAGTTCTATACCTTTTTTAGATACTTTTACATTTTCGGGATTAAACACAATAATTTCATCAGTCCCATCTTTTAATTTTATTGTTAATGAATCATATCCATTTTTTTCTGCAAATAATTTTGTCTTCATTCTGCTACCATCAATTAGCTTATCTCCTTTCGCCAAATCAACGATATAAGGATTTTTAATATCTGCAAATACTTCTTTAACTTCTCCAGTTTTTCCAGTAAATGTATATGTATATCTTTCTGCTAAATCTTTATTTGAAGTTAAGAAAACACCTTCTTTATTTTTCCCTACATTAAATACATCAAACTTTTCTGTAGTTCCGTGATATAATGTTTTCTGTGGCAATATACCTTTTTCGGCTGTAATCGCCTTAGACACCCCTTTTGGTGCGACTGGTGCTACATCTGAAGCTACTTTAGTAGTCTTTTGAATGTCATCTATATGGTTTATTACTCCCTTAATTTCATCTACATTTTTAAGTTTAGCTATCCTAGGAGCAAAATCTGTAATCAAGTCATCTACTACACCTATTCTTTTAAGTATTTTAGAAACATCAATAATGTTATCTGCTACTGATAATGCTTTTAATCCTTTAGTAGCACCACCTAATCCAGTAAAATCTAAAACCACTATTGCTCCTATTGCTAATGGAGCTATTATTTTTTCTTGTCCTTTTAATGCAACCTTTAAGTCGTCAGGTATGTTGGGATTATCTTGTATCATTTTATCTACAGTTATTTCTCCTCTCGCCATTCTAAATCCCAAAGATTCTAATGGTCTATCCCCAAATATAGTTCTTAAAAGTTTGTTCTCTAATCCTTTTCCAGAAATATCTATTTGGTCTACTGTCTTTTGTCCAGTAGCAACTCTTGCTATATTTTGATAGGTAAGTGCTAAAGATGCTCCTGACCTAGCTATTTCTTCTTGAACCATTTTTATTGTTTTTAATACTGGAGTAATTGTGTCAGCTTCTGTGATTTGTGAAGTAGTAGTTTTTGTTTCTCCTAATCCAATTCCCAAATTAAGTAATTTTCTTTCCCGTTCTTCTTGTTCAGCCACAAATCCAGTGGGTTGGAATCCAACTAGATAAGATGCCTTTGGAATAGGTTTAGTTTCAAGTGTTTGTCCTATTGGAATATAACCAGTATTAGTTCTTTCTTTTGTTATTGGTATGTATGTCATAATTAAAAGTCATTAAATCCAGGTAAGCCTGAATCAGAAGTTTTTGATGTTGAACCTCCAAAAATATCTCTCAATGCTTTAATCTTATTTGAAACAGGAATATCTCGTAATGGACCTATCCCACTAGTAAATGGATTGTCGGTTTCTGCCATTCTATTTAATGTAGCTTCTAACCCAAATTCGTTAATATCTTTTTGTATATTAGTTAAATCTTCTGTGGTAAATCCTGATGCTACAAGTTTAGATGTCTGAGATGTAGAAAACTTAAAACTAACTTCTTTGGGAGTTGGTTCACCTCCACCTGGTGTTATTCCCCTTTGTGCTGCTTCTGCTTTTGTAGTCCCAAAAGGAACTCCCAATGATTTAGCTTCTGCCACACTCAATAAGTCTGGTTTCTCTTCTTCTGTTAATGCCCCGGACTCCTGTGCTATCTGTAATGCTTCTTCTCTAGTTTGAGCGTTCTGTATTTTCTGTAAAGTAATAGCATCTACTTTTCCCGCGACATCAACTGCTATGTTCCATATCTCTTTTTGTTCTGCCTCTTGTCTTTCTATTTCTGTTTTTTGATTTGTTAATATAGCTTCTTGTTCTGCTGCCCTTTTCTTTTCTGCTTGTGTGGATTCTGGACTATCTTGAATAAGTCGTAAGTTTCTTGTTTTAGCATCTATCTCTGCTCTTATAGGGTCAAACTTTTGAGCTACTGCTCTATCTATTTTTGTTTGGGCAGTAACAATCTGTCCATTAGCTGCATCTAATAATGCTGATATGGTAAGAGCTTTGATAGCATTTTCTCTTAATCTACCAATTGTTTTGGGTCTTAATCCAGCGGCTGTTATACCTCTACCTTCTGCCTCTTGCTGAGTTTGTAGTGGGATAGACTTAGCTTCGTTCTGTAGTATTTTAAGTTGAGAGGCTAAATCTCTTTGTGTCGCTTCTAATCCTGGTAAGTCTCCTTCTCTTTCTAATCCAGTTCTAAAGGCTGTTTCACCAACAAGTGCTAAGTTTAATGCTTGTATTTCTTCTGATACTCCCTGTTCTTTTTCTTGCGCCGGAGTAAGTTCAAAATCAAGGCTAGACACATCAAAAGCAGGAACTTCTATAGGTTCAGTAAAACCTATATCTCCAGTTGGTTGAATATCTTCTGAGGATATAATATCAGTTTCTAATTCATTTATCCCAGTCTGAACTTCCTCAACTCCAGTTGTGACCCCTTTTAGTTCTTCTTCTATTGTTTCTAATGTTGGTGTTATTGCCATAATTTTATGCCGTTAATCCTAGATTTTTTAAGACTGTTCTAATTGCGTCTATTCTTGCCGCATCAGTTCCTGAAGAATTTCCTATTGCCCCTGCTTGAATTACTGGGGTAGTTCCGAAGAACCCTACTTTTTGGTCTGTTGCCGTTCCTATTTTTGTTCCAGTTCCCCTTCCTAATTGAAAATTTCTTGCGTCAAATATCTGTATATTCTTTTGAAAAGTATATTTATCAATAGCTAAAAATGCTTGTAGTTCTTCTCTTACAATACTTCTAACTCTTTCATCTACTTTTAATTGTTCTGTTTTGTCTACCATGCCTTGTCGTCTTTTAATTCTGATTTGAAGTATAACCCAGTTACTACTGCCCCTCCAGTTGAGTTTATTTGAAACTCTAATTCTTTATAATCCCCGAATACTGCTCCTGAACTTTCTATATTAACAGCACTATGTTCTATATCGCTATCTGTAGAATTAGTAAATATGGTAGTCCAAGAAGTTGCTCCATCTATCCTGTATTTAAGCACTATTTGCCCTGCTGCTGGCATTTTCTCTGTAGTTACTGTTACCCCTAATAATGTCTTTTTCTTTGAACTATCCCCTGCGTTAAATACTAAACTTTCATAAGTTGATGTGGTTAAATATCCTTTATTCTCATCACTTTTGGCTATAGCTCCGCTTGTATGAGCTACCCACCATTGATTGCCTGTTAAGTATATTCCATTATAAAATGTTGCTCCATCCACAACTCTATCTATTGTCATATTCCCAAACTCATCTACTACCCATATTCCAAACCTAGTATCCCCATTTAGTGTTGCTTTGGCTGGGAAATATAATTTATTCTCATTAACAACACTTGTTATGCTAGCTATGTTTGCGAAGTTGTCATCCATAGTCAGTTCTTTCAATGGTAAAGAAAAATTACCACTAGCTATTTTAATCAGCAACTTCGGCTTACTTAAAGCAATACTACTATTAGAATAATAATCTACCACTCCTATTAACTTGTTATTAAGGTTAGCTAAGAATTTTAATGTTCCCTCTCCAAAACTTATTCTTTCTGTAAGCGTGGTTAAAGAACTATCTCTATCCCACAAATAAACTGTTATCTTTTTATTAAAAGTTAATTTGTCTGTGCATCCTATTGCTAAGTAATTCCCATAAGCACAACTAGCTGATATTTCCAAGTTGTCTGGTAGAGTTAAAACAGGAGTAGAATTAAAAGTAGCTCCATCTAATTCATAAACTTTATTATCTACAAAGAAGTAAGCAAGGTCATCTGCTGGATGATGAACTGGTTGGGCAATAGTTGTAAAGCTAGTAAAATCATTAACATTATTATTAAAAGCTACTGCTCCATCTGAATTATATCTACATAAGTATCTTGAACCTGAGAATAAATAAATATAACTCTTGTAGTAAAAGAATACATCTGTATTTCTAGCTGCAACTGTTCCATCAGAATTACCTTCTTGTCCAGTAAATCCATTATAACTGCCACCACTCAAATCATTATAAAGCCAAATTCCTGGCTTTGTTTCCCCGACAACAACTCCATAGCCATGTAAAGCATCTCCATAAGTTCCAGTTCTTCCTGGAGAAAATACAAACTTCCTGATTTCTAAAGTTGATGTTACTGGACTTCCTATGGCCGCTGATTCCATTGTGTAATAAGGAACTAACTTTTTAGGATATGTAAATATATCAAAGTGCTTTGTTATAGAAAATTTATTTGTAGTAAAGCTATTTCCACTTCTAAACCATCCACTTCGTTTGTCTTCTACCAATCCTCCATTGAAACTCGAAATATTTGTGAAAATTATTTTACCCATTGTTTTTAAGATAATTAGCTAATGCAATTAAAGTTTCGGAATTGTCTTTCACCATTCCTAATGCAACATTACATCTATGACATATCCATCCTCTAAACTTTCCTGTCTTGTGGTCGTGGTCAAAACATATCCCTCTTTTAGTATCATTCCCAAATGCCCCACATACTTCACATTGTTCTGGTCTTAATCTTGGTGGATGTTTTTTCATATATGTCATTGAATTTCCTCCCTTCCAACTTGGATGATTTTCTGGTTTTATTTTCATTCCTTTTTTAAATTCAGTATTTATTGAATAATGTTCACCCTTTTTAAAACTGCCTGAATTTGGTTTTGTATTATACCCCTTATGTCCCATTAAAGATTTGCCTATATTATTTCTATGTTCATCTGTAAATGTTAATGGTTTTTTTCTGTTAGGATATTTTATTCCTTTATGTGCCTTGCTCAAATTCTTTTTATGTTCTTCTGTTGTTTTGTATCTTTTTTTTGGCATGTGTTTACGATTTTTCCCATTATCTATGATTTATTCTTTTAGTTGTTAAAATATCACGAACATCACGCTCTCTTTTTGCATAAAATTCTAAAAGTGTTCCAGTAATTCTTTTTGATTCGTTCCCAAGAATTTTATCTACCTCATTTTGATATGCAACCACTCTATCTTTCTTATAAGTCATACAATAAGGTATTGCCGCCATATATACTAAAACCTCGTGATATGGACTAGCAAAACCAGGGACTTTCGTTCCTGTTGTAACCTCTCCCGAAGTAAAGACATCTGCTGTTCTTCTAAAGTCTACTCTAATCCCGTCAGTTGTAGTAACATTTGCGGTTGCTGCTCCTGGATAAATCAAAATAGATTTACCATCTTTATCATAAAACTCTGGTGATCCATCAGTATCAAAATACTCATCTAAAGGAGTGTTAAAGTTTCTTTTGTCTATTGGTTTTAAAAAGTAATTCTTCCCATTCTCATCTTTTACTTGAACTCTTTCTATCGCTAAATGGGAACTATCAAAAGTATAATCTTTTTGTCCAGCTACTAAATCAGCTTGACCTCTTGGAAAGTCTGTAAAGTTAGTATCATCAAACTCCCAAGAACCTGCATTTCCAATTAACATACCAACTACTTTTTCATAAGCGTTATTAACTCTTCGGAGTTTGACGGCTAAAGGATATGAAGTGGTGTTAGTATCGCACAATGAATCTATTTCTAAATTTATGTCTGCTATTGTCATTTTTATATGTTAAAATTATATATTTTTTCTATATGAGTTAAAAATTCTTCTTTGGTTAGTGCTTTTTTCATAAAATTACATAATTTGCAACAAGAAACTGAATTTGTTTTTAAATATCCAATCTCATTATTTACTCTATCTATCCCTCTTGGTTTATTGTTTTCACCACAGTAATAACATTCCTCAGATATAATTTCTCTAAACTTATCAATAGTTATATCCATTCCATCACTAAACTTTTTAGCTCTACATATCAATTGACGATATTTTCCTTTTGTAGTTTGTTCATACTCACTTTGATATTTAGAAACTTTATCTTTATTTTTAAAAGTATATCGTTGAACATTTTTTACGATTTCTTTCTGATGAGTTCTATTATAGTTCTTGTTTTTTAAATCAATCTTTACCTTATTTTTTAAATAATATCCAACTTGATATTTTTTATGATATTCTTTAACCCATTCTTTATTATTTTCTGTCCATTTTTTATTGTCTAATTTTCTTTGTTCTTTATGTTTTTCCCAAGATAGTTTAGCCGTTTTCTTAACTTTATCTTTATTTTTAAAACGCCAAGTCTTTGCTGTGTATAATTTTTCTTCTCTTGTCTTCTTAATTATTGGATGAGGAATATATTTTTCCTTTTTAACTCTTAAATAATATTCCTTATCATATTTTATTCTGTCATCTTTGTTTTTGTATGCCATATTATTATAGGGAGGCGTAATTAATTAACGCATGCACGCTTGTCCCTATAATAAGTATAACATAGTTAGAAGATTAAGTAAACATTTTATCTTAATCAAGTAACATTTATATCGAATATAACTGCTACCATTTTATTCCAAACTTTAACAGCATAATCGGATCTTGTCTTATAACCAAAACCTGAGACTTCCCCTGGGTCTGTGATTGTTACAAGCTGTCCGTTAGTTGCTCTTAAAATTCCTAGATGAACTCCTCTCTTAACACCTCCTACAACATGATTAGCGGTTAAGAAGTTTGAAGCATAATGGGTAACACCCATGTAGAACTCTCCTTGCATTGCTCCCTCTCTTAATGCTTTATCAGCCATTGTGTAACCGTTGGCTTGCATTATTCCTTCTAAGATTTCAAAGTCTTCTGGTCTCCAAGTAATGAAGTATCCATTTCTTTTGGCGATAGCTTCGCCTCCAGCTTCTCTGACTTCTCTTTTAACTGCTCTAATGATGTCATCAATATTACTAGCTGAAACTGTAATTTGGGTTGCACCTGAGCCATTAGTAAAGGTTTCAGTCCCCATATCAGTTCCACCAGCATAAGCACCTGCCCATACTGCTGCTTCCAAAGTTTCGTTAATCAAGACTCCTTGTCTCTGTCCGAAATAAGAAGCTTGAGCATATCCACCCAACTGAGCGGCATCTGCTCTATCAATTATTTGATAGATATAACTATAAGTGCTAATAGTTGTGTCATCATCAGTTATCGTTGTTGCTTTCTTGGTGTTAGGACATTCTCTAGTTCCTGATGCGATTGTTGGATCAGTGTAATAAGGATTGTGAAGAATACGAGTATCCGTGTATGTTATCTCGCAAACATCCTTCCAAAATAATGGTGAATCTAACTCTTCTTGTAGAGAGATTGACCATTGTTCCTTATATGTTTCTGAACCAAATACATTATCGGCCATAATAAGTAATTTATTTAATTGTTAATTAAGATGACCAAGCGTTTATTTATGAGACAATAGAGTTGTCAGCAAATTTTTTACTATCCTTATCTTGTTTTCCCAATGCAGCTGATACCTTTCTACGAAGTTCAGTGTTTTCTGGAGTGTTAGGAGGAAATTCTCCCTTTGTATTAACACTATTAACCCAGAAATCAACTTTATCCGTAGCCGCCGCTCCAGACCTTTTTATGTTTGAAGGTGTAGCGTTGGCAGTAGCTGTTTTCTCAAGTGATTCCTGAAAATATGGTGAATTCATAAGGGTTTTTATATCAACACCTGTCTTTTGATTTTCTTCAAAATAAGCAGGTAATTGTTCTTTACTAACTCCGTTGACTAATAAATATGTTTCTTCTGCTAAGTCAAATTCTGTTTTATCCTGTTTTTTCTCTGGCTGTTTCTCCTCTACCTTTTTTTCGACTATAGGTTCAGGTTTTTCCAATAGTTTAGCATTTTTGGTTTTATACCTTTTTGCTATACCATGGTTTTTTTGAGCTAAAGATTTCCAGTCGGTAGTGTCTTCTTCGCCTTCAGTGGGTTCAAGAGGTAATTCCTCTAAATCTTCTTCTGGCTCTAAGCCTACCTTTTCTTCATTTGTGTCTGTCATAAAATGATATATTTGTAAATTTTAATAAAGATTTATAACTTTCCGTTAAGGACTTTTTAAGGGATAAGTATAACCCTCAATTTTGAACAGACTGAGAACTGTATTTTTATTTATCTACGACTCTAACTGTTGATGTGCTTCCTGTTGCTATTCCCCAAACTTCTAATTTCCACAAATTATCTGGGTCTATAATATATTCTCCCCTATTTGTTGTAGTTGAAAGTTTATATCCAACATCAAAAATTTGTGTAGAAGAAGCATAGGTTGAGGTAGCTCCAGTAGATGCAGTTGTAGTTCCAAACCACAATGTTACATCTCCTGTTCCAACTGTGTCTAGTTGTATTGCAGCATATAGTCTTCCTGAGTTTTCACTTAAGATTTTAAATGCTGTTGTGCTAGCGTCTGCATCTCCTCCCTCTATTCCTACATCAACTGTTTCTTGGGTAGGATGACTATAACCTAACTCGTTATATTGAGTAGCTCCGAGAGGGGATTCATTGTTGTCTCTAGCCAAAAAGCTGGCTGTAAGAACAATAACCAATATTATCCCCAATGTTATTAGTATTTTTTTCATATTGGTTTAGTTATTAATCCATTTCCTCAACAATAGTAATTGTTGTGCTTGCGGCTATATACTGATAAGTTATCCAAGCTGCATTTCCTCCATCAATAATTACATTTCCTCCATCTGTAGACATTAAGGTTGTATCAGTTCCAGCTGCCAAATCGGTAGTTGTTCCCGAACCTGCTGTATTCCTAAAGAGAATTGTTCTTGAATCCCCTACATTTGGAAGACAATCAGCTACTACTGCGGTTTCTGATGGTAGTGTTGTGGTAGCTGACCCAAGGTCTGAAGTTGTGGCTGAATAATTGATAACCCTATAATCGCAAAACTGAGCTGCTGTTATAGAGTCTGTTCCACTCTTTTCTTGAAAGGCAAGAATCCCTCCACCTTGAACAAAACCTATTGCTCTTACTCCATTGAAAAATGTTTCAAAGTTGTAATGATCTGGTCCAGGTGATGCTCCTATTGGGCGTTCAACATTGCTTCCAACTATGAAACCCGCAAGTAAGGCTACTAATATTACTAATACTATTATTATTTTATTCATCTTTTTTTCTTTTTCTTAACTTTTGGTTTCTCGACCTTTATCTTTGCGGGCTTTACCGCTTTCTTTTTTGTTTCTGGTTCGTCTCCGAAGAATTTATCTTTTAGAGACTTCATTTTAAATCTTGTAAGTGACATATTTTTGTTATTTAATGTTTACCTTGCTTTATTTTCTTTTGGTTTGGGGACTTGCATCGGCCTATATTGTTCCAAATCCTTATATGCGTTGATTAGTAAGTTTATTCCTTCCCAACATGCTTTCATATTGTTTCCCACTTGTTCTGGTGTGGCACTTGGAAAGCTTGAAGCGAACATGAAGGCGAAATTCGTATAAGGGTCAATCACCGTAGCTTCTCCCTTCTTTAATGTCCCCTCTGTGTATATCCCATGAAGCATTATTTTCTTTACCGCTTCCCTCATTACATCGTCTTGTATAAATTGACCTACTTTCTCTTGTTCTAAATCGCTTAATATTTTATCAAATTCTTCTTTTGGCATATTATTTTTTAAGTTAATATTGGACCTTTATTTAATTTTGATAATTGTTCTAATGGTGCTGTATTTAATTGAGCTGGATTTCTTTGTGGTATAGCTTGTGATTTTGGGGGAGCAAAAAAGTCCATTGGAGATAATCCTGAATACTCTATAATGTTATCAAATATCTTAGACATTCTTGGGTCATCAAATATAGCAAATGTTCCTGTTTCTGGATTATATGTTGAAGCCATTTGTTTGAACACATTTACTAGCTTATCTGTTGTTTGTGCTAGATTCTTTTGTTTCCCAGCAATGTTTATTTCTATATCTACTGCGATATCTTTTAATTCATCTTTAACAAGTTTAAGGAACTTCTTGTTATTACCCATAAAGTCGCTTTTTATCTTCTCTTTCAATACTTCTTTTTCTCCTGGTTGGATTGTTTCTCCTCTAAGGACTTTTTCTTTTAATGTCTTACTTGCTTTATTTGTTGCAAACCTATCAACTATTTCCTGCATTTCATTCAAATCAAGAGTGGATAAGAACTCTGATCCTTTGTTAATCTCTTTAACTATGTCAGGGATAATGCTTTTCCTGTGTATCTTTTCCCAGAACTTAGCTAACTTACCTTTCTTATATTCGTGGAAAGAATGTGATTCTGCTGTTACTAATTCTTGTAGTTTGAAAGGTGTTCCTGCTGATGGACTCTCTCCTAAAATTGATTCATTAGCCGCAGCGACTGTTCTAGCATTTACCTCCCATTCGTTTATCGCCTCATCAAAGTATCTCATATTTGTAGGAACAGTATTTATCTGACTTACATCTTTTCCTTCTTCTAGGTAGAACAGTTCAAGATTATCAGCGTTTTTGATGTTTTGTCTTTTAGCAAATTGTTTATCAGTAGTTTTTAAGAATATCTTTGAAGCCGCTTCAAGCATTTCTTTCTTGGCAATAGCACTGAAGTTTGTCCATACTTGATTCTCAAACAATTCTTCTGCTCCTCCCATTCCTAATGCCCTTCCATAAATCTTCTTAACTCTTTTCTCAATATCATAAATCTGTTTAGATTCCTTCCCTTTAAAAAGAACTACAAAATTCTTTTCTCCTTTGTCGTTTTTATAAAATGAAACTACTTGAAGTTGTCTTGTGAACTTACCTTCTTCTCCTTCAAATCCTTCTTTGTTAAGCCACATATCTGGTAATACTCCATGAAGTTCATAAACCTCAATATATTTCCCTGGTGTATCTGTTGGTGAATTTTTAGGGTCTATTACTTTATAAGACCTAGACATCGTTATTAAGTCGTCTACTGTCATTGTTGCCCCATTCTTTTCATTCCCCCAACCAACACTTTCCATGTCCTTTAATTGGTCTGGTGATAGTGAAAGCTTTTCACAAAGTGGTCCAGACAACATATCTGTTTGGTCGCAGAAAGCTATTCTCCCCAATGGCACTGATTCAGGTAATTTACCATCAACACTTTTTATTAAAGTTCCCCCGAGATCTACATAACTCTCAACTGAGTCGTCTATAACTGTATCTAGGTCATGTTCTCTTACATACTTTTCATAATACTTTTTTACCAAAAATGACTTGTGGTTATTCTTTTTATCATTGACATATAATACAATATCTTTTACATCAAATCCTTCCGCCCTATATTGTAGGTTAAGAATTGGTTGGATTATCTGTTTGAATGGTTTGTCGTCACTATTCCCAGTTTCATACTGAGACAATGCGTATAGGGTAGACAACTTAATGTGTCTTGCCATATTCCATTCGTAGCCATCTGAAATCTTTACCGGTATTTGATATGCGTTCTCCTCAGACCTTATGTATGAGAAGACGCCCTGCTCCTGTGAAAATGTTTCTTCTGCCATTATCGTAAAAGCGTTGTTAATCTATCTAATAATAATCTTCTGTTAAATCCTCCGCCATTAAACATTCTTCTAATTTGAAATGGAGTATATTTAAACTCTGATGTTTTATTTCCAACCTTTAATTTGAATACTCCCCAAGTTCTTATACTCCCAAAACTTTCTTTTCTAATACTTTCTACGACTTCATTAAAAGTATCAGCTGTGGCTTTGAATGTTTTGTCTCCACAATATAAAATGAGAGACATCTTCTTCTCTTTTGTTTTTACTATTTTTTTTGTTTTTACCATATGTTTTATTTACCCGAGCAGAGACACATACAAAGTCTCTTTTGGACATATAACTTAGCCTTGTCTCTGCTTTGGTGGGCAACCATAAAAGGTTATTACCCAATGTTGTTTGACTATTAAATATGTCCCTACTTAGACAAACAAAAAACTGGTAGCTAACACAGACAAATCAAAATTCATCTACATTAACCACCAGTCTTTTTATCGATATGGTGTCTCAGGGATAACTCCCTGAAGTAAGAACTTTATGCACCGCGACTACACAAGCCCTTACTTCAAGAAACTAATATTCTATTCCTTAATACTTAACACACTTCATAGGTGTCTGTCAATAGGGTGTCAAATGTCTTTGTCTGAAATATGTATATCTGTTCCTTTTATTTTTCCACTTTTATTACAATGTAAAGTTATATTTCCCGGATGACAATCATCTTTTGCTTTTTTCAATGCTTCATACTTTTCCCAAATCCATATAAAAACTTTCATTTCTTCTTCATTCAAATATATTGGTGTCTTATCCATTTCCGATGCGTTAGTTAGATTTTAAATTCATTATATTATTCTTCCTCAACTGAACATTAAATAATGGCTCATAGTCTTTTTTTCTTGGTCTTCCTTTTCCTTTATATGTTTTTCTATTTATTGCCTCTAGAACGGATCGTCCGATATGTTTCTCTTCCATAATACTTTATTTTTAATTATATCATCGTGCTTTGTTTTTAAAACTCTTGTTTTCTGTTGGCATAGGCCAGTCAAGGTCATCTATTACATCAGGTGTTGGGACAAATCTGTTTATCTGCCAACAAATACAAGCTGCCATCAACAAATCAAAATGTCTTGTGGTAACTCTTGCATCAACTTCTTTATCCATGAAATCATCTCTTGTATATCCTTTTGCTTCTGCTATTAAGTCTAGATCATTAAGTTCTATTATCCCATCTCTGATAGCTTTATCAAAGTCTGCTAACATTGTTGGTTTAGTAGAGGCATTTGTTTCCCAGCCATATTCTGTTGGAGATTGAAACTTTATTGTTTCTTTGGACCTTTGTGTTCTATGTATTTTGTCTGTTGGATAAATCTGTTTTAGTATATCTATTGTAGAACCATAATTCTTTTCTGGGGCTATGTAGTTTGTTCCAAATAATTTAGCTTGTCTTTTTATCTCATAAGCGAAAGTATCAGGTTTTATTTCGTTGTCTTTGTATGTAGCTATCACTTGTATTGGGTGTAAAGAGAAATCCATAAAGACTGATGTTGAACTATCTAATCCCACACCACCTCCAACATCATGCCCTGAACCTATCCTGTGGGAAGCGTCATACTTTCTAAACATCTTTAATCCTGATATAACTTCCAATTCTGGTTTAGGTATCTGCTTGCCAATACTTTCTCTATTAAAATATACATTACTTGAAGCTGATGGTTTACATTGGTATTCTCCCTCGTAGTCATCTGCTTCTTTCTTAATCTTGGCTATATCGTCTAAAGTGTATCTTTGTGGCCAAGTAGGAACTCCCTCTATCTCCAAAGGTGTTATCAACTGATTATCTATCTTTTCCACAAGTTTATGGACATTCCCTCTTTCTGATATGTAATTACAAGTGTATGCTATTGCCCCGTTCTTTGCTAAACCATTCTTTGCCTCCTCCATATTCTGCCATATCTTGAAAGTTACAGGAGCTGACATTAAGGAAAGTTTTGTTTCAAAGTCATCAAACCAAACAAAATCAGGTCTACTCTCGTCTTGTATATCTCCTCTTTGGTCTGTTCCTATGGTATCTGCTACCATTTTAATCCCAGTTGCTGTAGTAAAAGAACTCATTGTTTCCTCTCTTTTTGCCTCGGTTTTCTGGAACACTTCAGGATATAGGTTTCTAACTTTTGGTCTCATAAAGACATTGTATATGTCAGTTACGCTTTGCTTTGAGTTATCCATCTCTTTTGAAAGTATCTTAAAGTATTTCCTGTAATGGTCTAAATCGTTTGCTATACAGAAAGCTATAAATACCTTTTTTCTGTTAGTTTTAGCACAACCTCTAAATCCTATCTCTAGGAAAGAGTCCCCATTCTTGTAAAGTTCTATATTCTTTATATCCACTTTTTTGTGGAATGGAGCGTCTTTTGTATCAAAGAATGTTGGTAATAACCACCTTGACCAGTATAAAAACTTCTTTCTGATTAGTTCTGTGTCGTCTAATACATTAAAAGCAAACCAAGACCTTATCTTAGCTGTGTCTCCTTCGTCTAATATCTTTTTAAACTCTTGGTTCATTTAAAGACAATTATTACAAACTCTTACAAGCCTCTTTCCATCTTTAAAATCTTTTCCTCTAACAGTTGCTCCTCCACAAAATCCACATGTCATAGGAATTTCTGGAAATCCTTTCAATCTTTCATTAGTTAAGTCCTTAATCTCATTATAAAGTCTATCTAATTCTTCTTTTTTTATTGTTATATTTCCAAACATATTTATTTTATTTATCTTAATAAACGACCTTTGATAGTAACTCCATAATATTCTCTAATTGAATAACTATTATCACTAAACTACCAGCAATTATAGAACCGCCAATAACCATTATTGTTAACTTAACCACTTGGACTAAATTGAACTCTCCTTTTTTAAAATCTTCTTGCATACTATTTATTTAAACCTATAATACGATCTTTAAATCTCTAATATTATATTACCCTCTTTTTCATCTATTGCTTTTACTATCTCTAATCTTCTTTCTAACGAAAGTCCTCTAAACGAATATGAACCCCGCCTACAACAATAATACCAGTCCATCTCATCTATCTTAACCTTTTCTAAATCTAGCTCCTCAATAAAGCTTATCACCTGTTTCTTCTTAAAGAATACTATCACTGCTAATCCCCACCATAATAACTCTACCTTTCTTCTCTCTGGGTTGGTTGAGTTTAACCTATGTAAAAATATACTCTTCATTTTTAATATCTCTATGGTAGGTTCTTTATAGAATCTTTCTTTGTTTAGTTCTTCCAAAATGTCTTGAACCCAAAGTCTGTATGTCGGACTAAACTGTAAGAACATTCCTATACAATAAGCCATATCCTCATTAAATTGTTTCCCAACTCTTATTAGTTCTCTTACCGCCGGACAGAGCTCGTGATCGTTTAGCCTGTGATCCATTAAACCCCCCTCTGCTCTATAAAGTGTTATAAAGCTATTTAATAGTGCTTTTGGTCTAAACCACATAGCCTTGGTAAGCTCTCTAAAGGCTTTCTTTGTTATAGTTACCCTATCTATTCTTTCTGTATCTATCCAACCTTTATAAGGTGTTTTAACCCCGAAATACTTAGTTAAATAACCTTGGTCTCCGTCTAAATAAAACTTCTCTACATAACCATTACAACCTTTAATGCCACCAATAGCACCTAATACAATCCTATTATCCCCTGATTTAGCTATTATTAGTAGTTGTTCTTTTGTCATTTAATTTAAGCCAGAGTTTGGCTACTGCTTCTTCTGGTGTTTTGCTTGGTGGTCTTTCAGATATATTTCCCTCCGACAAAGTCCTTTCTGTATTATCAAAAGCAAACCATTCTCCTTCACCATTCTGTCTTAATAATAAAAATCTAGTCCCACACGCATCTATTAGTTCTGATAGGGTAGGGATATAGCAATGTGTTTTCCTAAAATAGTCTGGAAATCCTACTAATTCTCCCTTATCCCCATACCACATTGAACATTCACTAGGAATACTATTAACTTTATGTCTTTGTGGAAACCCAGCATCTTTAAGTTGTTTTACTAATTCGTATGATATCATTTCTTTTTGGGTTTATATTCCCCACAAAAATCTTTATATATTTTTTGTTCTTTTTTCGGAAACCTTTTACAATCACCAAGATTTATAACAACATCCCATTTAAAATACCACTTACAATTTTCACAAGTTTGTTTCTCCATATTATTTCTTTTTATTACCCTTTCTTCTTCTCCTTTGAGCTTTTCCTTTTTGTCCTGTTTTTTTTACTTCCCATATTATAGATTATCTTTATACATAAATATAGTGTTTGGTGTTCTGTAATTCCAAATGATTTTATTGATTAGTCCCATATCAAATAGCTTATCAGCAATCCATTCTTGTATTTTTAACCATAAGCTTTTTTTCTTCATAATTACTCCTCTATATCTGACAATGCTCTATCGGCCTTTGCTTTTTCTATTGGATCTACTTGAAATGGTTTTCCCCCAGTTGTTAAGTCTATTGAAGCCTTTGATTTCCCCAAAACTCTATCATTTACTTCTTTGATAGCTATTATATCCCCCTCTTGTGCTTTCTTTATTAAAGTAGGAGATATCTTAGGTAAAGCTTCTGTTAGTTTTCCTATGTAATCCTCTATAATTTCCTGGTTAGCTTTCTTTATCAGTTTTTGTTCTAGTGTATCTTTAGGCCGTCCTTTGGGATTTCCTGATTGTCCAGGCTTAAAAGGGATGAGATTATCCTCTCTGTTCTTTTTATGCTCTTTCTCTGTTAATTCTGTTGTCTTTATTTCTTCTCCCATTTACTTATGTTTCTTTATTGCTGCTTTCTTTGCCGCCTTTGATGGACGACCTGGTTTTCTATATCCGCCTTTGTGTGCCATATATTTATTATTGGTTCATAATACGACTTTACTTATAATGTATTAGTTAGAGGTTGTAAATGTTATTCCCTCACTTAATGTAGTTTTAGTTTGATGTTTTTTAGCCCAATTTTCCTTTACTTTCTCATAGGGAATTGCTAATCCTAACCTATATTCTGCCCTAGCAAAAGCAGTATCAATCATTTCTCCTATTAGAGAATGCCCCATTTTGACTATTTTTTTTAATTCTTTTTTCTTCATACCTTTCTACTTTAATTATAATTTACCTTTGTATTTATCATATTTCTCTTTTACCCAGTCTATTGCTTCTTTTTTCCCCGAGATTTCCCCTTCTTTTATTTCTGCTGGACCATAAGGGGTTTTTAATATGTGTTTCTTTTTAATAACTATCTGATTACTTTTGAACTTCTTTACTAATTGTTTTCTTTTTTTCCAGATTTTCTTTCGTTTCTTTTCTATTATCCCCCGCTTTTGTTTTTTATTCATCTTTATTTAATATAGCAAATATCTTATTAACATTATCGTGTGTTTCACTTAATATTGGGTCAATAGTTCCTGAAGTATGTTTTGCTCTGTTTTTCCACCAGCCAAACTTCTCACTTAAATATCCTAATGTATAACATAATAAATACCACATTATTGCCAATATTGGATAAATAAAATATGGTATCTTACTTAAATCTATAAATCCAGAGCCTACTCCACCAATCCCAAGTATAATTACTCCATCTTTTATTAAGTTCAATAAACCATTACCTTCTTGATATCTATTTTGGAATATCCCCAGTTTATCTCCCCAAATATTATTTGTTAAAAAATATTCTCCTATTAAACCTTTTATTGTTATTCTTAATGAGGTAGATCGTAATTTAATCATGGTCGTTGAAATATCTTTATTGCCCAATTTTTACAATCCTCTACTACCTTCGGATTATATGACCGCCAATAATTTAAGTGGCCAAACAAGAAATGGTGGGTTCTACACAATGTAATTAGATTATCCATATCAAGTTCTTTTTCCGGGAATAAGTGAAATGGTTTAATATGATGTGGGATATTTGATATTAAAAACTTCTTTTTGCCGCAAACTGAACAATTAGGATATACTGTTAAATGTCTTTTTCTTACCTTCCCCCAGTTTCTATGTCTTCTTCCCCCGAAATTGCGACTAAATAAGTTTAATAACCAATTCATCATAGTCTTTTTAATACTCCATTGATTGAGTTCTTTAAATGTTGTAAAGCATACTTCATATCTCTATCTTCTGCTTTTATTATAGGTTCTCCTGCCGATTTTATCAAGTCTATAAAATAATCAATATCAATATCTATTCTAATATGAGGAGTATTTGGTATCTGCCACGCTAAAGCTGTTTTATTATATCCCAATCCTTCTTTCTCTGATTGTTTCGCCCAGCTAGACATTGAGGTTTTAGCGTGTTTCTTTGCTTCTATTACTAAATCGGCATTTGGAACTCTTATATCTCCTTTTTCTAAACCTGAACCAGATCCTACAACCTCATAACAATGTAAATCATTCTCGTCTTTGAACTTCTTTACTACTGCCAAGACTAATATTCTACCTTTTTGTCTAGTGTTCATTAAGTTGTTTTAAATAAGATTTTGTCGACTATTTTTTTGGGGACAGAAAAACATGGATTATCTATTTCTTCGTTCATCAATAAATTCTTTATCCTTTTTCTCTCGCCCTTAATAGCTTGGAGTTCTACTTTCTTTATGATATTTTGTATTTCTTTTACAGAAAATCTTTTAGTAGTAGCTTCCCCAGAAGGAAAATAGCCATTCTTTATTTCAAATAATTCTTTTATCTCTTTCTCCCACTTGTTATTTGGAGTAGTCATAGGTTTAGTTTCTTGGTCTTATTGATAATCTTGCTTCTTCATTATTTACCGACATTGTTGCTCCCTGATAATTTAATCCTAATGGGAGTCCTTTAAATATAAATGGCATATCGCAATCACAACACCTAATATAAACTTCTGCCATAAACTTTCCGTCTTCCAACCTAATTACTCTTACATTAGATTCAAAGTTGCTATGCTCACATTTTGTTTCTTCTTTAGTCTTTGCCATAGTTAATATGTTAGTTAGATTTGTTTTTAAGAATTTTTAATTCTTCTTCTGTGTTGGGAAGAGCATTAAACCCATAATCCAATATATTAGGCAATGATTTTGGATTACCATCATTATCCCAAGTTCCTTCACAACGACATTTGTGAAATCCTTTATGACCTTTTTCTTTCTCGCAGAAACAATTTGATAAGTTATTATTACACTTCATAATACTTAATATGTTTTAGTTTTCTTCTAATAATTTTATAGCTTCTCCTATAAGAGATTTCATATCTTCTATTGTATTTTCTGCGTGTTTAAGTGGGTCTTGAGAAAATGCTCCTTTTCCCTCTTTAGCTTCTTTTAGTATATCTATAATTTTTTTTATTTCTTCAGTCATATATGTTTTATTTAATGATTAGTTTTTGAAGTGGACTTAATAAAAATCTTTCTTTTCTATATCTCCCCAAAATTCTTAAATATGCCAACATTCCCTCTGATTCAGGATATTCAGATTGCCCAATAGTCCAAAGTTTTTGCCTTATTTCTTTTCCATTTTTTGATACTTCTAATGGCAATAACTCTTTTTCTAATGTTTTCGCCTTTTCAATTATTTTATTAAGTATTTCTTGTTTCATATATTTATATTAAGGTTTTATAATCAGCTTCTCTTTAATAATGCCCCAATACTTCTTCCAAGATTAAAAACTTCTTCCTGAGAGCATATTTGGACTTCTGTAAAATGATAATGATATAATGGTCTACTTTTCTTCTTTTGTTCAAACCCTATTATATTACAAATATCGTGGTCTATATTGGAAATCCTGCCAAAGTGTTTTCTCCTACCAGTCCTAAACTTAACCCACTTCCCTATTAAATTATTCTTATGTTTTAAGATTTGTGCTTGTAATTTTATGCTTCCCATAATTTTACTCTTAATGTTAATTACCTATGCTTTTTAATAAATTGCTTATGAAGTCTTTTTGCCCTATAATGATTTTTGTTTTTTCGTGATTTCATATTTATTCTTCTAATCGAATACAGAAAATTGCTTTGTGTCTAGAAGAACTTTCACTTGTAGGATAAACATAATACAAACATTGTCTTAAAGAACTATTTCCACCAGGATTCCAATTTCTTAAAGCTATATTCCATTCTAGATGATATGCTGGTTTAAATAAGTTTTCATTATAAAACAAACTAATTCCCACAACTATTCCCAATATAAATGATATTAAAATTATTATTGTTTTTTTCATATTTAGTATCCCGCCAATTTATTTATAAGCTCTATAATCATGATTATTAGTTCCTCCATTAGTTTTATTTGAAGTTCCATTAGTCTCAACTTAATTTCGTATGTTGTTTCGGCTAGAGTTATTGCCGGAAAGAATAGTCCTATTAAGATTAAAATTGTTTTCATTTTATTTACACTCCCCGGTTATCCACTGAAAACATGTCCAGTGGCAACCATAATTATTGATAATCGCCCATTCTAATAATTCAAGTTGATCTGCTTCACTTTTCAAGTCTAATTCTTTTCCCGCTAAACCTGATAGCCAAGAGAATGTGCGTTTTTGTGTCTGGGTAATTCCGAAAGCTTGATACTTTTTATCTTTATCCCCTACCAATATGTTTCCGTCTTTATCATAATGTTCCCATTTACTTTCACAATCCACAACATCATATACCAGGTTTGCTAATGTCTGTGGTCTAAAGAAACTTGGTATCGCTATTCCCTTTAATGCCGACCCCTGAACCAAGAATAAAGTGCCTATTTTAACGCTTATCTCGTCTTTTGGGCTATCAGAATCAAAATCGTGGGTAAAGGTATAAACTATCCAGTAAGAAATCCAAACCAGGGATATAACACCTAATGTAACGAATATGAGTTTTAATAGTGTGTTCATTTGTTTTCCCGATTTTTAATCCGCTCTACCCCACCTCTTCGTTAGAACTTATCACGGTATTAAAGTGTCGGATAGTCTTATACGATAGAGGCAGGATAGAGAGGACTAAATTATTTGTCCTGACATCAACATTCTTTTTGTTTTCTCTAAATCTATCTCTTCTTCATTAAGTTTTATTTTTCTCGCTTTTTCAAAGTCTATTACGCGTTTTGGTTCAAAATTAGAGGAATTAGCAACATAAGCTTTATTATCAATTTTGGGATAAATCCAACTATTTTCTAAAAACTTCTGTTTGTCTATCCACATATCCCTCCCCATTTCAAACCTGAATATGAACATATCTACATTAAACTTTAAATCTACTTGTTCAAAAAGTTTAGCGTCAATTCCAAAATGATTTGCTTCGTGAAATATACGCTTCTCTGTAATAGGAAATGTAGCTGTTCTCATTGAGTAGTCTATTTCCCCGACTGCTATTTTGAGTTTATTTATTTTTGATTTTATGAATAGTGTTCCCATTTTCTTCTAATTGTTTTTCTACGGCCTTTTTGTGGGTGCAGTTTTCGTGAAAATACACACCTATACATTCGCATTTTACCTCGCCTGAAGCCAGAACCTCAACCCTATGATAATCCCCAGGAACTGATTTTGAGGGGACAAGAAATGTTCTTACTACTTTACTCTCCATCTTTTTCCTTACACTTACAATTCTCAAACATAAATGTTTGCATTGTATCTAATTTTGTCCAGATTTCTCTTAAACCTTTAAGGACTTCTTCATTTCCCCCGATTTGTGGTTGGGGTTGGGGTTGAGATTGAGATTGTGGTTTCCAACTACATTCTTTATTAGAACATGTTTTAAACTCGTTATAAGGTTTTGGCTGACCAGACTTGTGTGATATTCCCGCAGGAACTGTTTTAATAGCAGATCCACATTCGGGACAATTTTCTATAGTATTCATATTATTATCTTTTAATGTTAAATAAATCTCTTTTTAAATCTTGACCTTTACTATCTTGATTATACTTCTTTTGATTCCACTCTTTATCTACCTTTTCTGTATCAATTCTTGGGTGTAGGTATTCTTCTATTGATTTTTCTACTTCTTGCTTACAGAAAGAATGTAAAGCCCCAGACACTTCCATTATAGCAACATTGCCTAATTCTGCTTTACACTCTTGTTCCATTTCACAATAGAAATCTTGTGTTTCATAATTCCCAGTATTTAGTTTTCTTGTGTAGCTTCTTGTTATTTTCATAATTCTTTTACATACTCTATAAACTCTTGATAATATTTATCTCTTGCATTTGACTCATCTATTTGTTCGTGAAGATAATATGCCATTACTGGTTCTCCACACCAATTATTACAATAATCTTCTACTAAATCGTGTAATTGTTTTTTTGTTTTTACCATATTTTTATCAGATGAGAGGGGAGAATTAAGAGAAACTCCCCACTCTCAACTGGACTTAATTTTGTTCTTCTGCCTCTTGATAAAAACTTGGTTCATCTTTTGGAGACTGGATTTCTTCTTGGAGTTCATCTTGCTCTTGATAATTTACTCCCCAATTATCTTCTTTAAGTAATCTTTTATAAAATTCATTCATGTTCATAAGTTTATATTTTTTCCGCCATCCCAGAAAAAACTAGCATAGCAATTATTACCCCGATTATTATTAAGCTGTCTTTTATATATTCTTTTCTGGCTTCTCTTTCAAGTATTTTTTCTGCCCAGTTTTTTGCTGAGTAGATTTGTTTGCCTTGAAGTATCATATTATCCTAGATTAGGGTTGCTCTTTTCGACCTTTTTATTTTCTTTTTCCATTTTTAATAGATTAGCTTTTCTTTTAGCCCAACTTTTCTTTCCCAATTCTGAAAAGTGTTTTGATATTGCATTTTGTTTTTTAGTTTTTTTCATATTTGTTTTATTACTTATCCCCAACTGTTTATATCTTACCAGACGAACGAACCCTTTGTCAAGCTTTTTAAAGAGGTGTCAATTTGTGAGGGAAAATAGGGGTTTATCCCCTTTTTGATTTTTCACAATAAATGAACTAATTTCTTATGAACTTTAATAAAAGCATCCATTCTTTGCCTAATCGTTGAGTCCGGATTTGGCATTACACAAGTTTCTATTTGTTTATTACAATGTTCGCAATAAAATTTAATACATTTTGAAAGTCTTTTAAACTTGGCTGTTTTTCTTTTTTTATTCTGTCCTTTGATAAAGTTTATTGCATTCCTCTCCAAAGCCCTTTTATATCTATAAGCTTTTTGTTTTGGTTCATTTAAAATTAAATTATTTGTGTTCCAGCGATTATGTAATTTAGGAAGCTCTTTTTTAGAAATACAAACAAGATTTTTGAAATCATCATTCAATGAATTATTATCTTTGTGTCCGACAATATATCCTTTTTTTATTTCTCTGCCACTTTTTAGCCAAACATATCTCGCATATTCTATCCATATATTAGGTTCTTTGATTTTTATCCATTTTCTTTTTGTCCCACACTTATCATTTCTAATAGTGATACTTAATAAAGATTCGTTGTTGTGCGGGATATTACCCTTTTTAAAGGTTGTTTTATTCGGCTTCATTACTCCTTTAGTTCCCTTATTGAATGGTCTTTGTCCTTTTTTGAAACATCCTTTATTTGGATTTGCCCGAGCAACTTTTAAATAACAATTCATACCGCAGTATTTTGTCCTATATGCTTTAACAAACTCCTTATTACAATTTGCGCAAATTATCTTCATAACACTAATACTTTAATATGTTTTAGTTTTTCTATTATTATCAGTAATTTCCACTGACTTAACAAGTTTTAAGTAAAAAATACCATTTTCCTTTTTTATCTCAATAAAATGAGCTAAACCACAATCGCAACAAGACAAAGTGGTGGCTTTATCTTTACTTGTTTCAACTAAGTTCCATTCATTATCTTTAGCATCAACTTCTATTATTTCATCTATTTTTTTATAACCTTGTTTTTTTATAACTTTCATATACTCTTAATACTTAATAATAATTCTAGTTTTTTATTTTGCCAGATTTTTGTTTTCCCGTTTTTTATTTTTGCCACAATAATAAGGAGGGAATACCATTAACTTACGATTTTCATCCATCTGTTTCTTTATAATATCTATTGCCGTTTTTTCAGGACATTTATCCTCTAACGCTGTTTTAATATCATTTATTATTTCTTTTATTGTCATAATACTTACTTAATAATAATCTATTGCGGTAAGTTGGGTAAGTTATTTTCCCAAACTATTTAACATCATACTAAATCCTTCATTTTGTTTCCCATAAGTTTTCATTAACTCCTCTATTTTCGCCGATCCATATTTGTTAACTATGTTCTCTGGTATGAAGTTAATCATTGGAGATTGTTGTCTTTCGTTCCAATCACTTAATAATAAACAAACACTTTGTTCTTTGTTATTCTTATGGTTCTTCTTTGTGTCCTCTACAGCCCCACCTTGAGTCCTTATTAGCCCCACTTCGGGGAATAATAGCCCCACTTCCACTATGTCCTTTTTAGCCCCACTATTGTATTCCTTCATATTTACCTTCCATAAGTCAATAATTATGAATTGTCTAACCTTTCCACCTCTTATCTTTATGGGAGATATTTCAGCTATCCATTTCCTTTTTAAGAGTTTAGCTATATTACTTGTTACTGTTTTTCTATTTACCCCCATTTTTTGTGCCAAATAATTTAAAGAGGCATAACAACTTCCAGTTTCCCCAGCGATCCTTTTCATTATAAGATAAAGTGATTGCTCATAAGCAGTTGAGTGATTGACTATCATATTTGGGATTTGAGTAAAGTATTTTCTATCCCCGCTTTCGTCTTTTATATTGAATTTATTTGTCATAGGTTTATTTTAAAATAATGTTTCAGTTTCTTTAGTTGATTCTTGTAATATATGTAAACCGATTTCTGGTTCTACGCAGTTTCTTAATAATAATCTTGCCTTTAATCTTGGAATTGGCATATCAAGATATTTTGATAATTCTTCTGCGGTTGAACGACTAACATCAATATTTCTAAACTTCTTATGTTCTACATTAAAGTTTGACCAAAATGGGTGTCTTCCTAATATAAAAGATGGATTTATTAAGTATTCATAATATGGAATTACATTTTCAATAACCCATTTTCCTTTGAACCAATTTTTTAATAAAATAACTTCTTGATAAAAAGTCATATCTGCATATCTTTTAACTGGCTGACTAAAACATAATTTACTATGTGTTGGGCAGGGCGGAGAACTCCATATAAAGTCAAACTCCTGATAGTGGTCTAGTAAGTATTGATGTGCGTCTGTCACAATTACATTATCATGAGGAAAATTACCCTTATATATCCCAGCTATGTCTGAATTTATTTCTACCATTGTGATTTCGTGTTCATCTCCCCAGAGATTACGATTACCACCTATTCCACCATAAGCATTTAATATTTTAAGTTTCTTCATTTTATTTACAAAATCAAAAGGAGATAAGACCACACTGGCTCGCAAGAACCAAATCTTATCCCCTTTGGATTTAATAAGTTTATTAAATTATTACTTGCGATTTTGTGTGTCATATAATTTTAGAACGAGTAGTTCATACTTATACTAACAATATACACTATCCAGCAAACTTTGTCAAATCCCTCATAAAATAGCCACTTTTCCACAGGTTTAGTTTTCCCAACCAAAAAGCCGTGAGAACCACACGACTTCAGGTTTCAAAATTCTATTTTAACTTCGCATCTCTTATCTGAAGTATTGCCCGCCAAACTTCATTTATCCTATCTACTGGCTTATTGTGTTCTTGATACTCATCTCTTTTTGAGTTGAGTCCGATGCCTTGTAATAAAGCAACGAAACAAGTTCCACAGGGCCAAGATTTCCTATCTTTTCCTCTTTGAACATTACATCCAGTCTGTCTTACTAACCATTCTCTCAATTCCTCTCTTGCTTGAAGAGCATCTAATTTCTTTTTCATATTCTTGTTATTTAATTGTTAATACCGACCTTTTATTTTCTTATTCCCGATAATCCTTGAGTGGTTACAGTTCTTAATATTAAATTGATTATTGCCAAAACACTTACTTGTATTTCTGGACTTATTACATATCCTATTTGTCCCTGTGTTATAATGGCTACGATACCAATTACATTAACCCAGAGAACTCTTGAATGATACCAAAGTTTCATATTTTTAATTGTCTTCTTTATCCCCTTTTAATACGACCTTTGAAAATAATCTTAAAATCTTTGTATATAATGCCAGAAGTTTCTGTAATAAACTTATTTCCTTTTTAAGAAGTTCTATTTTTATATCCTCGCTTTCTTCTAATTGTTCTTCTAGTAATTGTTCTATCCATTTTTTCCCAATGTTTTTTCCTGGACATTCTGTTTGACTAAAATATCTATGACCTACAACTTTGCTTAATGGTATATCATATTTATTCATTAAGCGGATTAAAAGATTTTTAAAACTTTCTTGTTGTTCTAAACTAGGAAATCTGTTTTCCCCGATTCTTGAAAAATTACCTACTAAGCAAATACCCAAAGAGTTAAAGTTCTTTCCGATTGTATGACATCCCATTTCGTTTTCATATCTTGTTTGTTTTAATGTGCCATCTTTAAAGATTATATAATGATAACCGGCGTAATACCCAAAAATGCTTTTATTAAATCTTAAACTTTTATGATATTCATTTATCTGAGAAAGTGTCATATCAGAACTATCATAGCCTGGATTGGCATATATTCCAGCTGTATGGTGTAGTATCAAAAAATTAGGTTTGTTTGTTTTCACAGAGTTAATATGTTAGATGATCCGCACTTAATACAAATTGCATCTTCTGATTTTGATTTAGACCAAAACACATCTTTACACACTCTACAATAATATCCATGTCTTGCTTTAAAGTATTCTGGGGCTTGTATCCTTCGTTTTACTATTCTTTCTTCTTTCTCAACTATTTCTATATCCTTGCTATTGTATATTTGATATATCCTTTGTCTAGTCAATCCAAACTTTTTAGCTATTTTAATAAAAGACCATTTATGTAAAGACCAAGTTATCACTTGCTGTTTTGTGGGTTGCATACTTTAATATACCATAAAATTGAGTAGGGAACAACGATGTTTGTCATCCCCTACTCTTGTTTGGAGGTTTTATCGTTGTTTTTCCAACAATATCCCAACAGGAATAATGCAAGATTTCCAGTCAAAGGGTCTTTAGAAGAAAGTCTTAACCATTCACACATTGCTTGGATGTAAGGATAAAAGTCCTCATAGATGACCATATTTTTCAGGTCTTTGAATACCTTGATGACAAAATCCCTCTTAACTGGGTCAATCTTTTTTCCATCAAAGAAGTTAAACCAGTTAGTCAGAAGTTCGTCTATCAGTTGGGCATCTATATCGTGGATAGGCACTCTTTTCCTTTTCCTAGCTTCAGGCGTTGGAGCTTCTAACCCATTAATGGATTCCAGACTTTCTATGAACTCTCGCATTTTCTTGAAATTCTCGTAATATCCTTCATTCTTCTTTGTCATTTTTTACCTCCTCTTGCCAGACTTCATTTACTGAAATATCACAAGGGATACAGACATAACCTCCATCTGTCGGGCAAAACTGCATAGGTTTATGACAATTAGGACATTCCATTTCTCCTCCTTTCTATCGTTATTTTATATTTACCTCCCCAAAAGTATTCGTTGAGATATCTCACTATTTCTTCAGGTGTTTTTAGCTTAAAAAGTTGGTGGTAATCTCCGTGTTTTACAATATCAACAAAAGTGATATTATCTTCGTTGGCTCTTAATTGTGGAAACCTCCTTTTAGCGTAAATGTGAAATCTATTTACACCACGCATTTTGCGACTCTCCTTTCCTTTCTTCAATTAAACCTCCTTTATAATAGCTTCCTAAAATGTGAGTTGGTAGGGTTCTTTTGGGCAGATTAAGTATTTCTCTCAATCCCCTAAACGGATTATACCAGCAACTATTTCCCTACGACCCGTGAGTTTCATTTCAACCTTATCTGTTACTCTACTCTACCGATAAGGTCAATCTGGTCATCATCGTCTGGTTGTAGAGCCACAACCCACATCTTAGAAAACTATTACTTTTTATAAAGAACTTACTTATTTTTTAAATCTTCCTTTATTTCTTCTATATTGGTATTTATATTTTTTAAAATTTCGTTTGTAGAGCCTATAAAAACTTTAACATCTACCATATCATCAGTATTTTTTTGAGTTCCTTTTTCTGCGTCTTTTACTTTATCAGAAAGACCAGAATCTCCAGCAGTAATAGCAGTAAAAGTTATGCCAAATAATACTAAAACAACTCCAAAAGCCCAAATAAATACTTTCCACTTTACATTTCCATTTATTATTGGTTCTACCATACAAACATTTCTTTAATTGTTTCCCTAAACCTTTGACACCAAGACCTTTTTATTTTACCAGTTTCTCTGTTTAACATATAAATCTGTGGGAATCCTAATTTAAAATCTTTTTCAAGTGTTTTTAATCCAGCATCATAACTATCCCAAACTACTGGTCTATCTTTTTCGTCAAAAGCTACTAACACACACCAGTGATTCCATTGACCGAAATAAACATACTCTTCTTTATTGTTCTGTTGCCACGCACTTACGGCACAACCAACGGGACTTCTTTTTAAAGCTTCTTTTAAATCTTTTACATATTCATACCCGAAACCATAATTCCTATTCCATTCCTTGCCTATGTCTTTAATGCTCTGGGATATATCCCCATAGTAGTCCTCAATAGACTCTGTGAAGCCCCAGTCTGCCTCTGGGACTGTTCCATAGCGTTTAATAGACTCTGATACCCTTTTTGGTGTATTGCCCGAATTAGGGTTAGTTCCTGATATTTTAGCAGTATATCTATCAGAGTAATTAGGTTCTACTTGCCACAAGAGTTGGTGGATCATTTCAAGTGCTGATAAAGTTCCAAATGAAACACAAGCATTGGTTTCAATTCTCTTTCTTTGGTGTTCAAATACTGGTAGATATGGTCGCCAATCTCCACTAGGATTGATAACTTTTGACCCCAGTTTTTTAGATCCCAACCAGTAATCTGTTTCTTCAATTTTTGGTGCTATAAATCCGTAGTTCATATTATTGTATAAAAATTACTTTCATTTGTGGTTCTGATATTACTGGTGGATCTGGTTCCTGTAAATCAAGATTCTCTACATATCCACTTTGAGTTGGAGTAGAATCGTTTAATGTCATTAACCCATAGACATATCTGAAATCAGATTTTTCGTGGAGAGTAAGCGTCCTTGTATCTATAAGATTAGTCCTACCAGAATCATCATAAGTATAATTATAAGTGGTTCCATAAGTTCCTATCGCTTCAACTCTTTTAATTTTTAGATAATAGATATTATTTATCGCCGCATTGTAACTTCCAGATGTATATTCAGAACCTCCCTCAACACCCTCACGAAGATAAAGTAAATATCCCCTAAAAAAATCTATTCCTTGTCTTCGTTTTGTGCCCGATGTTAAAGTAGACCAAGAACCAATTTCATTAGCTAAAGCCCATATAAAACCTTGTCCACTTGAATGGCTTGCTGTAATTCTAACAGTTAATAGATGTTCAAAATCTCCGTCAAAAAAACCTGCTGTATAGTCTTTTACAACCCAAGATTCTTGATTTCTAGGTAAATTAGTAAAAGTTATTCTTGTAGAAGTTTTAGTAATATCCTCACTAGGGTCAGCTTCAGTATATCCTGAAAAATCTTCTACCGCTCCCTGTGCTATACTTGTATTTAAAACATTTGTAGTGTTTATATCCCACCTTTTAGATTTCTTAAAGGCTTTTTCTTCTTCTTTCTGTCTTTCTTTTTCATCTTTCTCTTTCTTTGTTGCTGTTTTATAATCAATTCCTAGAGAATATCCTAATTCATTTCTTATGATTCCTATTTCCCCACCTATCCATTCACTTCTAATTTTAAATATATCTTTTAAATAAGTATTCCATTCTTGTTCTGTAATCTCCTCGTTTCTATATTTCGCCCCCATTTCATTATGTTCTAATCTTAAAGTTTCTTGTGCTATATAGGCATATTCTAGCTTATCAATTTTTGTAATTGCCATTACTGGGTAATCTATATAGTCTTGATTAAGAGATAATATCCCCCCTCCTAAATTACCTAAAAGTAAACCAATAGAAAGAGTTATTGTTGCTATCGTTTTAGCTATTATTACTAATTGTTGGAATATTAGTTCTAACATTAGTCTGTAATTATATATTCTCCACTTATTCTTGTTGATGTTGCTCCTCCGAGAACAGCATCTATATCACAATTTATCCAAGCGTCAATAGCTATTCCATCATTATCAAAAGCTGTGGTGGAAGCTATTGCTATTCCAAGTTCTAAAGCGGCACTCATAATGTCTGTTCCCGCTGTATTGGGTGTAGCTTCTGCTCTTTCGTCACATTGAATTGTAGTTGTCCCAGAACCACTTGAACCTTTAATCTTTGAAATTGTAATGGCATAAGGATATGACCATTGGACTACAGCTTCTCCCTCTGTTGTTGTTGGATTTTCAATAGTAAAACTAAATGACCTTGTGTATATTTCTACGTCTAAATCTATGTCATTCCCAGTTTTAGTTAAGTAATCTCCTGCTGTATATACTGCACCATCCCAAGCTGAACTTGAAGCGACAGTTAATCCTGATGAAGTATCCCAAGCTGTAGTAGAGGCGTCTCCATAAACCACATCTCCTATTGCTGTAGTTGTTGCTACAACACTTCCATTCCCATCAACTGCCAAAACAGTATCAGATAATCCTGTGATACTTAAATTGGTAGTTGAAGCATTTGTTGCGACAAAATCTCCTACTCCAGTTATATTAAATCCTCCTACTGCCCAATTTCCTATTAAAGGAGAAGTTCCACTTAATTTAAGATATACATTATCTAAAACATTAGTCGGAGCTGGTATGGTTACTCTTGAGGCAGTATCTCCTTCGTAATACAATGTTATTTCTCCTGCTGATCCAGAACCCACATTAGCATATAATCTAAAAACTAATTGATCAGTTCCTAATTCTATATCAGAATCTATAATGGCATGAACTGAAGAACTTGTCTTATCTGTTATAATGGCTGATACTTCAGATGTGGCGAATCCTTGAAGAGAAGTTGTAGATATTACCCAATAAGTTTCAGTATTGTTATTAGCTCCAGTTTCTTCTAAATGGTCATGAAAATGAACAAGTCCTGCTTCTAAAGTAGTAACGACAGAACTTGTGGCTATAAAAGTAGCTATTAGCTGACCATCTGTATTGGCTAATGTAGAGGAAGCTATTGATTGTTCTGGCCCAGCTTCTATGTCTTGAAACAAATTATTATATCCAGTTCCTGATTCTGTTGAAGAGGCCATGTATAAATCAGCTTCAGTAGTTATTAAATCTTCTACTTGACTTAATATAGTTAAATGTCGTGGATTAACTGCTAATGTTCCTGTGGCTTGACTATCAAATACCACTCCTCCAGAAACTCCCAATGTCCCCTCCACATCTAAAGTGAATGCTGGAGTAGAAGTGCCTATGCCTACATTGCCTCCAAAATAATTATCTACTGAACCAGCTGCATAAATACCTCCACTTATGGAATAAAAAGCAAACCTATCTGCTCGGTTTCCATAAATAGTCCCTGAAGCCTTTATTGCTCCAGCAACATCTAACTTTTCACTTGGACTCGCAATCCCAATGCCCACCCTACCAAGAAAAGTGGAAGTGGAAAGAACCCCCAAAGTTCCCTCAATGTCTAAGGTATGAGATGGGGTGGTAGTGCCTATACCTATCTTTCCATCAACATCAATATAAATACTTGAAGTAGCTTCGGGATTACCAGAAGCATTACCTATATAAATACTACCAGCTGCTAAAGTTAAATCTGAAAGTCCACTCACCGCAGTGGTAGTTCCATATACCCCCGATGTCCAATATCCATATCCAGTAAATCCTGAAGCGTCTTTTCCAGTTCCTCCAGAATGTGGAAATAAAAGCGTAGCAGCAACTGTAATCCCAGTTCCTATTATTAGCAACGATATGACTATTGGTAGTATGTATTTTTTCATATTATTAGGTATCTAAATCAACGACATAAGGATTAATAATTACATTTTCATCATAATAAAATCTAAAGTTTCTATAATCTGTTTGATTTCCGCCACTACTATTCTTGACATATAACTGAATCATATCTCCATCATTTACTTGGAAATCTTCTGAATAAGTTGCGTAACTTCCTGAATTACCAGTTCTTTCTGTTCCAACAGCAACTCCATTTATGTAAATTCTCCCATAGAAATCTCCTGAAGTTACTTTAATATCAAACTTTACAGTTATTTGTCCTGGATAATATATAGATATTTGTTTAACTTTTACATAATTTCCTGAAATAGAAGAAGATGCTGTATCTGCACTAACACCTAAATTAGTTGAAGTTGAAAAATATGTTGCACTAGGAACATAATTTATTAACTCTTCATCTATATAATTAGTTGTAGCTGCTTCATAACTTCCAGTGGTTGGCGTAGCACTTTCTAATGTTGTGCTTCCAAGTATAGTAACATCATTTTTAAAAGTAGTTGTCCCAATTTCTAAAGAACCAGTTGAGGAAGCAAAGTAAAGTGGTGCTGTGCTTGTAGTGCTTGTTCCAAACATTATATCGTTCTCATAATAAAGTGATGGTCCAGTAGAACTTGCCCAATTCCCAGATTGAGTAGATATTGTAACTGCCCCAGTGCTTGTAGATATATTTATATTTGAACCAGCTGTAAGTTGGCTAGGAGCATAAGTCCCTGTGCTATTTGCTATTAAGATATTAGAATCTATTGGTTCTGTGGTTGTCCCCGTTCCACCATAACGGACTTGAACATAAGAACCCCCAAGATTTTCTTCTGCTTGTTGGTCTATGTCTTGTTTATATTCATATAGGAAAATAGAACCTATAGTTAGGATTACTAATGCGGCTATAATTGATAGAAAACCTTTTTCTGTATTCATATTTTTAGTATTTGTAATCTGCCCGAGGATCATCGGGCGTTTGAATAAATGTTACGGCCTTTACCACGATTGTATAATCTGTGGTTAAATAAAGTCTTGCTGAACCATCGTAAATCTTCAGTGTTCCACTAAGTGGAGTCTGTGCTAAAGTTCTATTTTTTCCTGAACCCCCAAGAGCTTCACCTGAAATATTTTCTCCATATAAAGTATCAAAATAAGTCTTTAAAAAAGATTTGAGAACTGTAAATGTTATCCTTTTAGTTGCCGAAGCTACACTATCAAGAATAGGTAAAGAATCCGCATTTACTGGTGGTGATTTTGTATTCAGTTGACTTATTTTTTTGTCCGCCATTTTAGTTTCTACTTATATTAGTAAATATTGTTGTATTTCTTGATATGTTTGTAGGGGTTGCTGTGTTCCTTTGTATTCTATCTGTAAAAGCATTTATATCTGTATTTTCTAATTGAAGTCTAAATCCATCTTCTTGCAATAGATAATCACTTATCTCCAAAAGAATATGTCCTTGTGCTTTACTTTTACTTATATTGATAAATAATGCCATTATACTCTATTATTAAAATATTTTGACCAATAATTTCTATTTTGATTTGTTTTTACATGACAACTTCTACAAAGTGTTATTAAGTTATCAGG